>X157_Grey_Heron__coassemble_1168_pt1 | contig 27986 bp, 24 predicted proteins | sample X157_Grey_Heron__metabat2_low_PE_010 | metagenome-assembled genome bin X157_Grey_Heron | reverse complement strand
ATTCAAAAATAAATAAAAAAAATATATTATATTTTGCAGAATGAAAAAAGGGGGAAATTTTTTGGAATATAATTATTATATGATATGGCTTTCTAATATTTATAATATAAAGAGAAGTTTAATATTTTCTTTAATTAAATATTTTAAGACACCAGAAAATATATGGAATGCAGATATTAATGATTTAATGGAATTTAAAGGGTTAAGAAAAGATACAGCTTTGAAAATAATAAAATCAAGAGATAAATCTAATATTGATAATATAATTTACAATCTTGATAAAAATAATGTAAAATTTATATCTTATTATGATATTAAATATCCTAAGAATCTTAAAAATATAGATGATCCTCCATTAGGACTATATTTGAAAGGAAATATTCCTAATACTTCTTTTGAAAGAATTAGTATTGTAGGCACAAGAAATTGTACTGAATATGGTAAAAGTGTTGCATTTAATATCGCTAAAGAGCTTGCTGATAAAAATTTTGTAATTGTAAGTGGTATGGCTAGAGGAATAGATACTTTTGCACATAAAGGGGCTTTAAATTCAATTAAGGGAGGTACTATAGCAGTATTAGGTAGTGGATTGGATATTTGTTATCCACCTGAAAATAATGATATTATGCAAAAAATAATAGAGAAAGGTTGTATTTTTTCTGAATATCCATTAGGAACAAAACCTTATAGTTATAATTTTCCTTCAAGAAATAGAATTATAAGTGGATTAAGTAAAGCTGTTATAGTTGTTGAAGCTGCTGAAAATAGTGGAACATTTTCAACTGTTGAATATGCTTTAGATAATGGAAGAGATGTTTTTGCAATTCCTGGAAATATAACAAGTAGATATAGTTCTGGTACTAATAAACTTATTAAACAGGGTTGTCCAGCTATAACTAATATAAATGATATATTATTTGAGCTTGGTTCATATTATGAAGAAGAGGAGGAAGAAAGGTATATAAGTGATATACCAGAAGAATTATCTGATGAAGAAAAAGAAGTTTATAAAAATCTTTTGTTTGAACCTGTTAGTATTGATGAATTAGTTTATAAAATGCAAAAAGATTTAACTCAATTACAATATATTTTATTTAATTTAGAAATTTCAGGATATATTAAAAAACTTCCTTCAATGAAATATGTTAGAAAGTTAATTTAAAGAGGTGTGAGATATGAGCAATAAAAAACAGAAATCTGTTAAAAAAAACTTAGTTATTGTTGAATCTCCAGCAAAAGCTAAAACTATTAAAAAGTTTCTTGGTAATTCATATAAGATAGAAGCATCTATGGGACATATTAGAGATTTACCTAAAAGTCAAATGGGTATTGAAATTGAAAATGATTTTGAACCAAAATATATAACTATAAGAGGGAAAGGAGAACTTTTAAGTAAATTAAGAAAAGAAGTAAAGAATAGTAATAAAATTTATTTAGCTACTGACCCTGATAGAGAAGGAGAAGCTATAAGTTGGCATCTTATTACAGCACTTAATTTATATAATAAAAATTTTAATAGAATAACTTTTAATGAGATAACAAAAAATGCTGTAAAAAAATCAATAAAAGAAGCAAGAGATATAGATATGAATCTTGTTAATGCACAACAAGCAAGAAGAGTTTTAGATCGTATTGTTGGATATTCTATAAGTCCTCTTCTATGGCAAAAAGTAAAAAAAGGATTAAGTGCTGGGCGTGTTCAATCTGTTGCTTTGAGGATTATTTGTGATAGAGAAGATGAAATTAACAGTTTTATACCTGAAGAATATTGGACTATTGAGGTTATTTTAGGTAATAAAAATATTAAAAAATTATTAGCAAAATTTGTTGGAAATATTAATGAAAAGATAAATATAAAAAATGAGGAAGAAGTTCAGAAAATTGTTAAAGAGATAGAAAAGAGTAGTTTTATTGTAGATGAAAATAAAAAGGGAACAAGAATTAGGAAACCTATTGCACCTTTTACAACAAGTACTTTACAACAAGAATCGAGCAAGGTACTTAATATGACGACACAAAAAACTATGATGATAGCTCAACAATTATATGAAGGAATTGATATAAAAGGTGAAGGTACAGTTGGACTTGTTTCATATATAAGAACTGATTCTGTACGTATTTCAGATGAAGCTTTTGAAGATGTTAAAAATTTTATATTAAAAAATTTTGGTGAAAAATATTTAAATTCTGAAAGAATTATATATAAATCAAAAAATAAATCTCAAGATGCACATGAGGCAATAAGACCAACATTATCATCTAGAACACCAGATAGTATAAAAGATTCTCTTACAAAAGAACAATATAAATTATATAAACTTATTTGGAATAGATTTATTGCTAGCCAAATGTCATCTGCATTATATGAAACACAATCAATAAAGTTAATTGCTAATAATTATTTATTTAGAGCTTCAGCTTCAGTTTTAAAATTTAAAGGATTTTTAGAAATTTATAATGATGATGATGATGAAAGTGAATATAATAATACAAAAATGATTGATATAAATAAAGGGGATATACTTAATTTGAAAGAAATTAATCCTGTTCAACATTTTACACAGGCTCCTCCAAGATTTACAGATGCTTCTTTAGTAAAAACTCTTGAAGAAATAGGTGTTGGACGTCCTAGTACTTATGCACCAACAATTACTACAATACAGGCAAGGAATTATGTAACTAAAGAAGCTAAAACACTTTATCCAACTGAACTTGGAGAAGTTGTTAATGAAATTATGAAATTATATTTTTCAGAAGTTGTAGATATAGATTTTACTGCTAATATGGAAAATACTTTAGATAATGTTGAATTAGGTAATCAAGAATGGAAACAAGTAATTAGAGATTTTTATCCATCTTTTAAAAATGAGCTTGAGTCTGCTGAAGAGAAATTAAGTAAAATAGAAATAAAAGACGAAATAACAGATGTAATATGTGATAAATGTGGTAAAAATATGGTTATCAAATATGCTAAATATGGTAAATTTCTTGCTTGTCCTAGTTTTCCTGATTGTCAAAATACAAAACCTTTTTTTGAAGATGCTGGTGTGAATTGTCCTAAATGTGGTGGAAAAGTTCAAATTAAAAAAACTAAAAAAGGCAGAAGGTATTATGGTTGTGAAAATAATTCAGAATGTGAATTTATGTCTTGGAATAAGCCAACAGGTGAGAATTGTCCTAAATGTGGGGATTATATGATTGAAAAGGGTATAAAAAATCCTAAAATTATATGTTCAAATATTAAGTGTGGGTATATAAAATAAAAAAATTGCCAACTATTGACAAATTTTTAATTTTTTGATATTATTAATATGTAAATCTTAATCATTTTTTATTGTATAAGGAGTGAAGTCCTATGAAAAAAATAAGAAAAATACTTAGTTTTGGTGTTATAACTTGTATTATATTAACAGATGTAAGTGCTTTTGGTATGACACAGACATTAAATCAAAAAAATAATTACAATATTTTAGAACTAAAACAAGATAGAAGTACGAGTAATTGGTTTGGTGATGTTAGTGAAGATTTTAAGATTTACATTCCATCAGGTAAAGAGATGCAAACAATGGCTAATATAACAACTATATTAACTAATATAATGACACCTTTTATTCCTTCTAAGATAGCTTCAAGTTTTTTAAATGGAGTTGCTTCAAGGATTGCTACACTTAATTTTGATGATTATCAATCAAGAACATATTATGCTACAGTTACTAAACGATATAGGGAAGTTGAGATTGGTGGAGAATTTTCACATTTTGAAACAATGTTTATTATAAATATTTATAATGATAGTTCTCATACAGATTATGTTTGTAGTGATACTGAAATTTATGAAGGGCAATTAATGATGCTTATGAAGGGAGAATGATTGCTAAATATAATTATAATTATAAATATAGAATATTAGGAGCTGCTTTTTGTGTTATAATATCATTTATTATAATTAAATCTGAATATAGTATTATTTTAAATGCAATTCAAATTTTTTCATTGTATGTTGTAAGTAATATAGAAGATTTTATTGCTGGTGGTGAATGTCGAAAAAAATCTATTATTCAAGGTATTTTAACAACGATTATAATAATGATAATAGTTCATATATTATATCTATCTGGTTTATAATATTTGATAATATATATAAAAACAAATTTATTAAATTTTTTGTAAAATTACATTTTTAAAAACTCTACTTTAATATTAAGTAGAGTTTTTTTATAAAAATTTATAATTTTAAAAAGAAAATGCTTGTAATGTACTTTTAGCTATGATATAATACCACAAGTAAATAACTAAAACACACATATTTCATAGCAAGTACTGGTGCTTTTTAGTTTAAAAGGTTTTATTTGTATATTGAGATGTGGAGGATTAACCAGAGGAGGATAAAAATGAGTGTTATTTCAATGAAACAATTATTAGAAGCAGGTGTTCATTTTGGACATCAAACAAGAAGATGGAACCCAAAAATGGCAGAATATATTTTTGCTGAAAGAAATGGTATATATATAATTGATCTTCAAAAGACTGTTAAAAAAGTTGATGAAGCATATTTTGCAGTAGCAGATATTATAAAAGATGGAGGAGAAATTCTTTTTGTAGGTACAAAAAAACAAGCTCAAGATTCTATTAAAGAAGAAGCAGAAAGATGTGATATGTACTATGTAAATCAAAGATGGTTAGGTGGTATGCTCACAAATTTTGAAACAATTAAGAAAAGAATTGCAAGATTAAAAGAACTTGAAGAAATGTCTGAAGATGGAACATTTGATGTTCTTCCTAAAAAAGAAGTTGCTATGTTACTCCATGAAAAAGAAAAATTAGAAAGAAATCTTGGTGGAATTAAGGAAATGAAAAAAATTCCTGATGTTATGTTTGTTGTTGATCCAAGAAAAGAAAGAATAGCTATACAAGAAGCTCATACGCTTGGTATTCCAATTGTTGCTATTGTTGATACAAATTGTGATCCAGAGGAAGTAGATTATGTAATTCCAGGTAATGATGATGCTATTCGTGCTGTAAAACTTATTGCTGCTAAAATTGCAGATGCAGTTATAGAATCAAGACAAGGAGAACAAACAACTGCACTTGAAGAAGTTGAAGAAACAACAGCTGAATAATTGAAAAGTATGCCCAAGGCCTCAACCATAAGTTTTGACAAATGGGTTGAGGCTTTTCATTTATAGTAATATAATTTAAGTAAGTAGGAGGTATTTTTAAAATGGCTATAACAGCAAGTATGGTAAAAGAGCTTAGAGAAACTACAGGCGTTGGTATGCTTGAGTGTAAAAAAGCATTAACAGAAACAAATGGGGATATGCAAAAGGCTATCGAATATTTAAGAGAAAAAGGATTAGCTGCTTCAGAAAAAAAAGCAGGTCGTATTGCTGCTGAAGGTTTAGTTGATATTTATGTTTCTGATGATAAAAAAATAGCTGCTATTGTTGAAGTTAATTCAGAAACTGATTTTGTTGCTAAAAATCAAACTTTTAAAGATTATGTTGCTAATGTTGCCAAACAAGCTTCTGAAACAGATGCTAAGAATGTTGAAGAGTTTTTTGCAGAAAAATGGATTGTTGATAATAGTTTGACAGTTAAAGAAGCTCTTAGTCAACAAGTAGCAGTAATAGGAGAAAATTTGAATATTAGACGTTTTGAAAAATATAACAGAGAAATTTCTGGTTCTTTAGTATCATATATACACGGCGGAGGAAGAATAGGAGTTCTTATAGAGCTTGCTTGTGATAAAGAAGCGAATGAATTAGAAGAATTAGGTAAAAACTTGGCTATGCAAATAGCTGCTTTAAATCCTAAGTTTATTTCAACAGAAGATGTACCAAAAGATTATGTTGATAAAGAAAGAGAAATTCTTACACAACAAGCTAAAAACGACCCTAAAAATGCTAGCAAACCAGAAGCTATAATTGAAAAAATGATAGTTGGTAGATTAAATAAGGAGATGAAAGAAATTTGTCTTATTGAACAACCATATGTAAAAGATGGTGATATGACAGTAAAACAATATATTGAGTCAGTGGCCAAAATTGTTGGAGCTCCTATAAAAATCACTCGTTATATTCGTTTTGAAACTGGTGAAGGTATTGAGAAGAAAGAGGAAAATTTTGCTGAAGAAGTAGCAAAAGCAGCTCAATAAAAATTTTAATTATAAAAAAGTCTTATTAACTTGATTATTTTATATTAAGTTAATAAGACTTTTGTTGCATTGATATTAAATTAAGTTTTTAGAATTTTTTATATTTTAATAAGTTTAGGAGTGTTATTTATTATATATTTTACATCTGATTTACATTTTTATCACGATAAAATAATAAAACATACTGGTAGAAATTTTTTAAATTCTGTTGATATGAATAATAAATTAATAAGAATTTGGAATAGTAAAGTTAAATTAAATGATGAAGTATATATATTAGGAGATTTTACTATGAAAGGTTATGTATATGCTAAAAATATACTTTCTAAATTAAATGGAATTAAATTTCTTATAAAAGGAAATCATGATAAATTTATTTATGACAATAATTTTGATATAAATATGTTTAAATGGATAAAAGATTATTATGAATTTGAATATAAAAATATTTTATTTGTACTTTTTCATTATCCAATAGAAGAGTGGAATGGAATTAGAAAAGGAAGTATACATTTACATGGTCATCAACATAATAAAGATGAATATAATTTTGAAAATCTTGAAAAAGGTTTAAGAAAATTTGATGTTGGTGTTGATGCTAATTATATGCAGCCTGTAAGTATAGAAGATATAATATCATTTTTTTCGATAGTGTTATAATTAATAAATTAATTATCAAATTTTGTTGAATAACAATGTTAATTATGGTATAATTCTCAACGATAATTTGATTCTTTATTTTTATTAAAAAATTAAATAATTGTAGAAATTATTTATATATTATGATACATTATAATATAAGGAGGTTGCTGTTAATGTATAAAAGAATTATTCTTAAAATAAGTGGAGAGGCATTATCAAATGAGAATGAAAATTTTGATGAAAATATTATTATGAAAATTGTTAATCAGATAAAGTATGTCGTTGAAAAAGGCATACAAGTTTGTTTAGTTATCGGTGGAGGAAATTTTTGGCGTGGTAGAAGTGCTAATTCTAAAATGGATAGAACTAAAGCAGATCAAATAGGAATGCTTGCTACTGTTATGAATGCTATATATGTAGCAGATGCTTTTAAACAGATAGGAATTAATGCAGTAGTTCAGACACCTATGATAATAGGAAATATAACAGAACAATTTTCAAAAGAAAGTGCTGTTGAACATCTTGAAAATAATAAAGTTGTAATTTTTGCTGGTGGACTTGGACACCCATTTTTTTCAACAGATACAATTACAGCTTTAAGAGGAGCTGAACTTAATGCAGATGTTCTATTATTTGCTAAAAATGTTGATGGAGTTTATGATAATGATCCAGCTGTAAATAAAAATTCTAAAAAAATTGAAGAAATTGATTGTTTTGATATTATAAAGAATAATTTAAGAGTAATAGATATTGCAGCAGCAAATCTTTGTTATGAACAAAAAATACCAATTATTATATTTGGTTTAAATGAAGATAATAGTATTTTGCGTGCGATTAAAGGCGAAAAAATAGGTACAATTGTTAGAGTTTGATTTAGAAAATTAATAAATTATAAAAGATTTTAATTTTATATTATAGGAGGAATATTTTATGTCAAATGAAATTAGTATTTATGAAGAAAAAATGTCAAAAACAATTACATCTCTTGAAAATGATTTTAACACTATACGTGCAGGAAGAGCAAATCCTCGTGTTTTGGACCGTATAATGGTTGATTATTATGGAGCTTTGACTCCTATAAATCAAGTTGGTAATATTAGTGTTCCAGAACCTAGACTTATACAAATAAGTCCTTGGGATAGCTCACTTTTAAAAGCTATTGAAAAAGCTATAAATTCTTCAGATATAGGTATTAATCCTACAAATGATGGTAAAGTTATTCGATTAGTATTTCCAGAATTAACAGAAGAAAGAAGAAAAGAACTTACTAAAGATGTTAAAAAGAAAGCAGAAAATGCTAAAGTTGCTATTCGTAATATAAGAAGAGATGCTATTGATAATTTTAAAAAAATGGAAAAGAATAAAGAAATTCCAGAAGATGAATTAAAATCACTTGAAGATAAAATTCAAAAATTAACAGATAAATTCGTTTCTGATGTTGATAAAAAAACAGAGGCAAAATGTAAAGATATTCTTACATTATAAAAAATTTAATTAATATTTTACCCCCTCTATTTAATTATAATGAGGGGCTTTTTTAAAATTATAAAACATATTATATATGTTTTGGAAGGATTTTGAGATTATGTTTTATTCCGAATATAAAAGAGAAAGTTTATTAAATTTAATTGATTATAAAAATATACCTAAACATATTGCAATAATTATGGATGGTAATGGGAGATGGGCAAAAAATAAATTTTTACCTAGAGTTGCTGGGCATAAGGCTGGTGTAGATTCTCTTGAAAAAATTATTTATAAAGCTAAAGAAATTGGTATAAAACATCTAACTGTTTATGCTTTTTCAACAGAAAATTGGAAAAGATCAAAAGAAGAAATTAATGGTATTATGAATCTTTTACGAAATTATATAAATAAATATACTGAAACAGCTATAAAAGAAAATATAAAAATGGATATAATAGGAGATATAAGTAAACTTGATAAAGATATACAAGAACAAATTTTTAATTTAGAAAATATAACCAAGAATAAAAATGTTTTAAATTTGCATATAGCTCTTAATTATGGTGGTCGTGATGAAATAAAAAGATGTATAAAAAAGATATGTGAATCTGTTCAAAATAATGAAATATCAATTAATGAAATAGATGAAAATACTATTTCCGATAATCTTGATACTTCAAATATACCAGATCCAGAGCTTATTATAAGAACAAGTGGAGAACAAAGGATTAGTAATTTTCTTTTATGGCAAGTTGCATATTCAGAGCTTTATTTTTCAGAAAAATTATGGCCGGATTTTAGTGAATATGATTTTATGGAAGCTATATATTATTATCAGAATAGAAATAGAAGATTTGGTGGTAGGTAATTTTAATAAAATATATTGGGGGAATTTGCTATGTTAATAAGAATAATATCAAGTATTATACTTTTTCCTTTGCTTTTTTCTTTAGTACTTTTTGGTGGAATAGGACTTAAAATTGGTACTATTTTTTCATCTATAGTTGGTATGTATGAATTTTATAGAGCATTTTCTATCAATAAAAAACCAATAGTATATATAGGATATATTTTTTCGATTATTTATATAGTTTTTATTGATATAATAATAAATGAAAGTCATATTTTTAATATATTTGTTTCTATATATATTATTACATTAATTATATATATGGTTATATTTCATAATCGTATTAATATAATTGATGTTTTTATAACTTTTTTTGGTTATTTTTATATAAGTTTTCTAATTTCTCATATATATCTTATAAGAGAATATGATTATGGTATTTATATTGTTTGGATTTCTTTTATATGTGCTTGGGGCTGTGATACAGGGGCATATTTTACAGGAGTTGCAATTGGAAAACATAAACTTATACCTTCATTAAGTCCTAAAAAAACAATAGAAGGGTCTATTGGAGGAATTGTTTTAGCAACTATAATAGGTTTTATATATGGAAATATTATTGATAAATATTTTATATTAGAAGACGTTAATATTATATTAGTATGTTGTATTACTTGTTTAGTAGGTTCTGTATTAGCTCAAATAGGAGATTTAGTAGCTTCAGCAATAAAGAGATATACTAATATAAAAGATTTTGGAAAACTTATTCCAGGACATGGAGGTATTATAGATCGTTTTGATAGTGTTTTACTTACTGCTCCAGTTGTATATTATTTAATGTTATTATTAACTAGATTTTCTTGATAATATATTTGTATTAAGTATTTTTTATTTAAAAGAGGTGAATATTTTGAAAAAGAATATTTCTATACTTGGTTCAACAGGCTCAATAGGTACACAGACTCTTGATGTTTTAAGAAGATTAAAAAAATATACTGATTATGATATAAAAGTTTCAGCTTTATCTGCTAATAAAAATATTGAGTTATTAGAAGAACAAATATTAGAATTTAAACCAAATTTTGTTGTGGTTATGGATGAAGAAAGAGCTATTAAATTAAAAAAACGTATTAGTTATGAGAATATAAATATTTTATCTGGTGTTGATGGTTTGATTAAAATTTCAACATTAGATGAAATTGATACTGTAGTTACTTCTGTTGTAGGTAATATTGGATTAGAACCAACATTAGAAGCTATAAAAGCATATAAAAATATTGCTTTAGCTAATAAAGAAACACTTGTTTCAGCTGGTAAGCTTGTTATGGATTTAGCATATAAAAAAAATATAAATATATTTCCAGTTGATAGTGAACATTCTGCCGTATTTCAATGTTTGCAAGGAAATAAAGAAAATGAGATATCTAAATTAATTCTTACTGCTTCGGGAGGAGCTTTTAAAGATAAAAGTTTGTATGAACTTAAAAATATAGAAATTGAAGATGCTTTAAAGCATCCTAATTGGACTATGGGAAAGAAAATAACAATTGATTCTTCAACACTTATGAATAAAGGATTAGAAGTTATAGAAGCTATGTGGCTTTTTAATATTAATTTTGATAAAATAGAAGTTGTAATACACCCTCAAAGTATAATACATTCGGCAGTTGAATTTAATGATGGTTCGATTATTGCTCAAATGGGAGAGAGAGATATGAAATTACCAATACAATATGCTTTGTTATATCCTAAAAGAGTTAATACTAATTTACCAAGACTTGATTTTTTTAAAAATAATAATTTGACTTTTGAGAAGCCAAATTTAGATATATTTAAATGTTTAAAACTTGCTTTTGAATCGATAAAGAAAGGTGGGACTATGCCCACAGTTTTAAATGCTGCAAATGAAGTTGCTGTTGAAAGATTTTTAAATAAGGAAATTTCTTTTTTACAAATACCTGATTTAATAGAAAAAACTATGTTTTCTCATAAAGTTATTTATAATTATACTTTAGAGGATATTATGTTTGCAGATAAAAATGCTAGAGAATTTGCATATAATAAAATATTATGATTTTATAGAGAGGTGATTTATTTGACACAAATATTTTCGAATTTAATACCTATTTTTATAGCTATAATAGTTTTCAGTATATTAGTAATAGTTCATGAATTTGGACATTATATTGTAGCTAAAAAGAGTGGTATATTTGTTGAAGAGTTTGCTGTTGGTATGGGACCAATTTTAATTTCAAAAAAAATAGGAGAAACTATTTATTCTATAAGGGCTTTACCTTTAGGTGGTTTTTGTAGAATGATGGGAGAAGATGAGAATTGTAATGATGAAAGAGCATTTAATCAAAAAAGTGTATTTAAAAGAATGGCTGTAGTTGTAGCTGGTCCTTTTATGAATTTTGTTCTTGCTTTTTTTATTTGTACTATTCTTGTTAGTAGTTCTGGTTTTGCAACAACTACTATTGAAAGTTTAATTTCTGGAGGTGGAGCTGAAATAGCTGGTCTTAAAGTTGGAGACCAAATAAAAAAAATAAATAATGTAAATATTTCTGTTTATGAAGACTTAAGTTTTTTTATGATGGAAAATAATGGTGAAAAAGTTACTGTTGAAATAAAAAGAGAAAATGAAAAATTAAAAATAGATGTTCAACCTTTTCAATTAGAAGATGGACGTTGGATATTAGGATTTAGTCCTAAATTTAAAATAGGTTTTTTTGGTAATGATAAAGAAGGATACGAGAAAGCAACAATTTTTGAAACGATTAAGACAGGTTTTGATACTATGTGTTTTTATATTCGCTCTACTATTATAGGTTTTATAAGGTTATTTACATTTAATGTTTCTGTAGATGAAATAGCAGGACCTATTGGTATAATAGAAGTGGTAGGTAATTCTTATGAACAAGGGATTAAACATAGTTTGGGGGCAGCAATTTCAAATATTTCAAGTATAGCTGCTCTTTTAAGTGCTAATCTTGGTGCTATAAATCTTTTTCCTATTCCTGCTATGGATGGAGGTAGACTTATATTTTTAATTATTGAATCTTTTAGAGGAAAACCTATAAGTCCAGAAAAAGAAGGAATGATTCATTTTGTAGGTTTTGCTTGTCTTATGGCTTTTATGGTTTTCATAGCTTATAATGATATATCAAGAATATTTTTTAATTAATTTTAAACCTTTATAACTTAAGTTATAAAGGTTTTGAATTTGGAGGTTATATGATTAATGATTAATATAAATAGAAAAAAAACAAAAGAAATAAAAATTGGTAATATTTATTTAGGAGGAAATAATCCTATATATATACAATCTATGTGTAATACAGATACAAAAGATATAAAATCAACTGTTAATCAGATATTAGCATTAGAAGAAGCCGGTTGTGAAATTATAAGAGTAGCTGTATTAGATATGCAATCAGCATTTGCTATAAAAGATATAAAAAAACAAATTAATATTCCTATTGTAGCTGATATACATTTTGATTATAGATTAGCGTTGGAATGTATTGCTTCTGGAGTTGATAAAATAAGAATAAATCCAGGGAACATAGGGGATGAAAGTAGAATTAAGAAAATTGTTGATAAGGCAAAAGAAAGAAATATTGCAATAAGAATAGGAGTAAATAGTGGTTCTCTTGAAAAAAATATTATTCAAATGTATAATGGAGTTACATCAAAAGGACTTGTTGAAAGTGCTTTAAATAATATTAATATACTTGAAAAATATAATTTTGAAAATATTATAGTTTCTATAAAAGCATCAAGTGTTCCTTTAAGTATAGAAAGTTATTCTATGCTTTCTGAAAAAATAGATTATCCTATACATTTAGGTATAACTGAAGCAGGAACTATTTGGAGAGGAACAATAAAGTCTTCTGTTGGTATTGGTACTATACTTTCAAAAGGTATTGGTGATACAATAAGAGTGTCTCTAACTGGTGATCCTATTGAAGAAATATATTGTGCTAAAGAAATATTAAAGAGTCTATGCTTAAGAAAATTTGGTATTGAATTTATATCTTGTCCAACTTGTGGAAGAACTAAAATTGATTTGATATCAATAGCAAGAGAGATAGAAGATAAATGTAAACATATTAATAAAAATATAACAGTGGCTATAATGGGATGTGCTGTTAATGGTCCTGGAGAAGCAAAAGAAGCAGATATTGGAATTGCTGGGGGAATTGGAGAAGGTGTTATTTTTAAAAAAGGTAAAGTCTTAAGAAAAGTAAAAGAATATGAACTTGTTTCTGAACTTATGAAAGAAATTGAAAATTTGTAATAATGTTGGTGTTTATTTATGAGTCTTAATAATGAGATTATTAATGAAAAAAGGTTTAATGTTGTTTTTTCTAAAATTGCTTTTTCAGAAAATATAAAAAAAATTTTTAATAATGCAATAGTTAAATCTATACAAGTTTATAAATTAGAAAAAGTTTTAGAAATTAAAATATTTATGGATAATATTGTTGATGAAGTATATATAGAACTTTTAAAAGATGAGTTAATAAAAGAATTACCTTATATAAAAAATGTTATAACAATATTTTCTTTTAATGACATTAGTAGTTTATCATTAAATGAAAAATTAGAAAAATATTGGAATAATATTATATATATGGTTTATAAAGAGAGTAAACTTTGTGGAGAAATTATTAAAAATTCTAGTTGGAATATAGAAGAAAGTAAATTATATATAAAGGTAAAAAATAATACTTCGTATTATATGTCTAAAAGAAATATTAATAAGAAGATTGAACATAAATTAAAAAATGAGTTTGATATTAATTTAAAGGTTTTTTTTAAAGATGAAAAACTTACAATTGAACAAAAAGAATGTTTTAATAATGAAATGAAAGAGAAAGAATTTCATATACTAAATTTGATTAAACAAAATGAAAAAGAAAAAGAATGTAATGAAAAAAAAGAGGAAATAAATGTTTTTACTAATAATATAAAAAATGGTATTATAATTGGTAAATATATAAAAGAAGAATCAACAAAAATTATTAATGCTAATATTGAAGGTGAAAATCTAGTTATTGAAGGAAATATTTTTAATATTGATAAAAGAGAATTAAAATCAGGTGATAAATATATTGTTTCTTTTGATATAAATGATTTTTCAGATTCTATAACTGTAAAATTTTTTGTTTCAAAAAATATTTTTGATACAGAATTAAAAAAATATTTTGATACAAATAAATATCTTAAGATTAAAGGAGAAATAAAATATGATAAATATGCAGAAGAAATAAATATTATGGCAAGAGATATTTGTATTGCTAAAAGACCATTAGAAAGAATGGACAATTCAGAAGAAAAAAGAGTTGAATTACATCTTCATACACAAATGAGTAGTATGGATGGTATAGCTTCAATAAAAAGTTATATTCAAAGAGCTGCTAAATGGGGACATAAAGCAATAGCTATTACAGATCATGGTGTAGTTCAAGCATTTCCTGATGCTATGGATATATCAAAAAAACTTGGAGTTAAAGTTATTTATGGTATAGAAGCGTATTTGATTAATGATTTAGGAAATGTTGTTATTTGTCCTAAAGGACAAACCGTATATAGTAAATTTGTTGTATTTGATATTGAAACTACTGGACTATCAAGAGAAGAAGATAGAATAACTGAAATAGGTGCAATTAAAATTGAAAATAGAAAGATTGTTGAACGATTTAGTACTTTTGTTAATCCAGAAATAGAAATAAGTAATGAAATTACAAAATTAACAGGTATAACTAATGATATGGTTAAGAATGCTCCAACTATATCTGAAGTATTACCAAAGTTCATCGAATTTTTTTCTGATAGTGTTTTAGTTGCACATAATGCAAGTTTTGATGTTGGTTTTATAAGATATAATATTGATTATTTAAAAATGCCTTCTTTAGATAATACTGTTTTAGATACTTTAGAATTATCAAAGACTCTTTTACCTGATTTAAAGAAATATAAATTAAATATAGTTGCAGAGGAAATGAATGTTTCTCTTGATGGACATCATAGAGCTTTGAACGATGCACAAGCAACAGCAGATATATTTATTAAATTTATTGATATGTTAATTGAAAAGGAAATATATACTCTTGAAAATATAAATGTATTTTCGAGTCATACTATAAATTATAAAAAGTTAAAACATTATCATGCTGTAATACTTGTTAAAAATTATGTTGGGTTAAGAAATCTTTATGAATTGGTTTCTATATCGCATTTAGATTATTTTTTTAAACGTCCAAGAATACCAAAAAGTAAATTTATTCAAATGAGAGAAGGTCTTATTATAGGTAGTGCTTGTGAAGCTGGTGAATTATATAGAGCTTTGATAGATTATAAACCTATTGAATATATAAATGAAATTGTTAATTTTTATGATTATTTAGAAATACAACCTCTTAAAAATAATGAATTTATGATAAACTCAAATAAGATATCTTCTGTTAAATCTTTTGATGATATAATAAATTTTAATAAAAAAATAATTGAATTAGGAGAAAAAAATAATAAACTTGTTGTTGCTACTGGAGATGTTCATTTCATAGATAAAGAAGATGCAACTTTTAGAAAAATTATTATGGCTGCTGAAAAATTTTCTGATGCAGATAAACAACCACCTTTATATTATCGTACTACTGAAGAGATGCTTAAAGAATTTGAGTATATTGAAGATAGTGAAAAAATTAAAGAAATAGTTATTAAAAATACTAATATTATTGCTGATATGATAGAAGATATTAAACCTGTACCAGATGGTACATTTACACCTAAAATTGAAGGAGCTGATGAAGAACTTAGAAATATAACAAATACTAAAGCTATTTCTATATATGGTAGTCCTTTACCTATACAAGTAAAAGAAAGACTTGATAAAGAGTTAAATTCTATTATATCAAATGGGTATGCTGTTTTATATATAATAGCACAAAAATTAGTTTGGAAATCTCTTGAAGATGGTTATTTAGTAGGGTCAAGAGGTTCTGTTGGTTCTTCTTTTGTTGCAACTATGGCAGGAATAACTGAAGTAAATCCATTGCAAGCACATTATGTTTGTCCAGTTTGTAAATATTCAGATTTTACTTCAGATATTGTAAAATTAACAGTTAGCGAAGAAGGTACAGGTTATGATATGCCAGATAAAAATTGTCCTAATTGTAATTCAATATTGAATAAAGAAGGACATGATATTCCGTTTGAAACTTTTTTAGGTTTTGAAGGAGATAAAGAACCTGATATTGATTTAAATTTTTCTGGTGAATATCAGCAGAAAGCTCATTCATATACTGAAGAGTTATTTGGTAAAGGATATATATTTAAAGCTGGAACAATAGGAACATTAGCAGAAAAAACAGCATATGGATTTGTAAAAAAATATCTTGATGAAAGAGAAATAGTTGTACGTAATGCTGAAATCAATAGATTAGTTTTAGGTTGTACAGGAATTAAAAGAACTACTGGCCAGCATCCAGGTGGTCTTATGGTTGTTCCTAGTAATCATAATATATATGAATTTTGTCCTGTACAACGACCTGCAAATGATATGAATTCAAATGTTATAACAACTCATTTTGATTATCATTCTATTAGTGGAAGACTTTTAAAATTAGATTTATTAGGACATGACGATCCTACTGTTATACGTATGCTTTATGATATTACTGGTATTAATCCACAATCTGTAAGTTTTGATGATAAAGATACAATGTCTCTTTTTAAATCACCAGATATACTTAATGTAACATCTGAAGAAATTAATTGTGAAACAGGAACTTTAGGAATTCCTGAATTTGGTACAAAATTTGTTAGACAAATGTTAATTGATACTAAGCCTGAAACATTTTCAGATTTAGTAAGAATTTCAGGTCTTTCTCATGGTACTGATGTATGGATTAATAATGCACAAACACTTATTGAAGATAATATCATAACACTTAAAGAAACAATTTCTACTCGTGATAGTATTATGATTTATCTGATAAATAAGGGAATTAATAAAAAGAAGGCTTTTAAAATAATGGAAAGTGTTAGGAAAGGTAAAGGATTAAGCATTGATGATATTGAAGAAATGAAAAAATTTGATGTTCCAAATTGGTATATAGAATCTTGTCAAAAAATAAAATATATGTTTCCAAAGGCACATGCTGCTGCTTATGTTATGATGGCTTTTAGAATAGCTTATTTTAAAGTTAATTATCCTATGGCTTATTATGCTTCATATTTTACTGTAAGAGCTTCAGATGATTTTGATTATTTAAGTATGTGTAGAGGAATAGAAGTAGCTAAATCAAGTATAAAGAAAATAAATGATAAAGAACAAGATATAACAACTAAAGATAAAAATAAACTTATAGTACTTGAAATTGTTGTTGAGTTTTATGCAAGAGGTTTTGAGTTTCTTCCAATAGATTTATATAAATCAGATGCTACAAAATTTTTAATAGATGATAAAGATAATAAAAAATTAATTCCTCCTTTTAATTCTTTACAGGGTTTAGGTATTACAGCAGCTCAAGGAATTGTTAATGGTAGAAAAAATATAAAAGAATTTACTACAATAGAAGATTTTAAAGAAAAAACTTCTGTTGGAAAAAGTCTTATAGAGCTTTTAAAAGAAAATAATATTTTAAAAGATTTGCCTGAAACAAATCAACTTACTCTTTTTGATTTTTAGAGTTTTTATAAATAATGAAGAGGTGATTTTTTGAATAAGTTTTTCAAATTAATTATATTATTAGGATTTTGTTTTTCTAGTGCATATAATATTTATGCTTCTTATAATGTTCCAAATACTGTGAGAATTGGATTGGAATATAAGTATAAGAATGTTAGTAAAGTACCTATTACAGAAGATAGTATATTGATAGGTTCAAACGGTGTTGTTGATACTCAAATTGATGGTTCGGGAAAAGGATTTTCAGTTAATATAACAAATGAAAATTTTGTTAAATTATCATATGTTTCTAATAATTATAATGATGTTTTTGAATACTGTTTGAATTATGAAAATGCTTTTCCTGCTTATATAGGGAAAGATTTATGGGGAGTTTATTTAGGTGGATATAAAAATTATAATGATGCTTTATTAAAAGCTAATGAATTGGGAGCAACTGTTTCAAAAGCTGATAATGATAAAATGATTCTTAAAGATGGTGAATGGACAATATTAATATTTGATAATATTAATCCACAAATAAAAGCTACAAATAAAAGTAATATAACCCTTAATGATAGAAGTTATAGAGGAGTTATAGAGTTTGGAAGATATAGAGGTAAAAATATTACTGCTGTTAATGTTGTAAATATTGACGATTATTTATATAGTGTTGTTCCTTCAGAAATGCCTGCCAGTTATCATCAAGAAGCTTTAAAAGCACAAGCTATAGCAGCAAGAACATATACAACAACTAATTTACACGTACATAATTTAGATGGGTATGAACTTTGTGACAATATTCATTGTCAGATGTATAAGGGCTTTGATAATGAAAATGATAAAACTAATAAAGCTGTTGATGATACAAAGGGATTAATTGCATATTATAATAATATTCCTATAAATGCAGTTTTTCATGCCAGCAGTGGTGGACATACAGCAAACTCTGAAGATGTATGGATAGAACAAACTCCTTACCTTAAAGGAGTACCTGAAATTAATGAATTAGATAGAAATAATTGGACAAGGACTTATACAACTTCTGATATTGAAGCAATAGTTACAGCAAAAGGAGACAAAATTGGAAAAGTAAAAGATATTGTTATTAGTAAAATTTCTCAAACAGGACATATAACAGAACTAAAAATTGTTGGAACTACAGGAACAAAAACTTTAAAAAATGAAAATATTCGTTCATATTTTTCACCAAATGGTGGAAGTCTTGAAAGTCGTATATTTACTATAAATGATAAAGGTAGTTATCCTATAGGAAATGCAACAACAGAATATATTCCATCAGATAATAATGGAGTTAATAATGACTTTAAAGAAGAAATAAATGAAAATAATGATAAAAATGAATATTATGTTTTAGGTTCAAAAGGGAATAAAAAAATTTATTATGTAAATAACACTTATATTTCTGGAGCTAATGGAAATACGGTTTCTAAAAAAAATAATATTATTGTACAAGATATAAAAGGAAATACTAATTCATATTATTCAAATCAAAATCAATCCCAGAATGTAAAAAATTTAGAAAATAATAATAATATTACTTTTGATGCTTCAAAACCTAATATTGGTTCTAATATGAATATATCAAATACTCCAGTAAGTACAGCGAATTCAAGTGGAAATTTTGTTTTTAAAGGATATGGTTGGGGTCATGGTGCTGGTATGAGTCAAAAAGGGGCTAATGGTATGGCACAAATGGGTTATACATATAAGCAAATACTTGAATATTACTATACAGGTATAGAAGTTAAATAATTTAAAAGGAATGAATTTTATGAAAACAAGTGATTTTTATTATAACTTACCAGAAGAATTAATAGCACAAGAACCGTTAGAAGATAGAACTTCCTCAAGGCTTCTTGTGATTGATAAAAATACAGGAAATATAAAACATAGTATATTTAAAGAAATAACTTCATATTTAAAAAAAGATGATTGTATTGTTTTTAATAATACTAGAGTTATGCCAGCACGTCTTATTGGTAAGAAAGTTAATACAAGTGCTAAAATTGAAATACTGCTTTTAGTAAGAAGAGAAATTGATATTTGGGAAGTACTTGTTAAACCTGGTAAAAGAGCGAAAATAGGAGATAAAATTATATTTGGTGATGGAAAACTTATTGCCGAAATTATTGATATTGTTTCAGAAGGAAATAGGATTATAAAATTTTATTATGAAGGTATATTTGAAAATATAATAAGTGAATTAGGTGAGATGCCTTTACCTCCTTATATAACACAAAAACTTAATGATAAAGAGAGATATCAAACAGTTTATGCTAAAAATAATGGTTCAGCAGCAGCACCAACAGCAGGTTTACATTTTACGCCAAAGCTTATTAAAGATATAGAAGATATAGGTGTTAAAACTGCTTATATTACTTTACATGTAGGTCTTGGAACATTTAGACCTGTTAAAGTGGATAATATAATTGAACATAATATGCATTCGGAGTATTATATGATTGAAGAAAGTCAAGCTCAAATTATAAATAAAGTAAGAAGAAATGGAGGACGCATAATTTCTGTTGGAACAACTACAACAAGAACATTAGAATATGTTTGTAATGAAGAAGGATTTATTAAACAAAGTTGTGGTTGGACAAATATATTCATATATCCAGGCTATAAATTTAAAATAGTTGATTCACTTATAACAAATTTTCATTTACCAGAATCTACTTTAATTATGCTTGTATCAGCTTTGGCTGGTAAGGATAAAATATTAAAAGCTTATGATATAGCCGTAAAGGAAAAATATAGGTTTTTTAGTTTTGGTGATGCTATGTTTATTACAAATAATATTAATTAAAGGAGTAATATATTTTGAATTTGTTTGAGTATAATAGACAAAAAAATAATATTGAAAATGCTCCTCTATATTTGAAAATGTGTCCACAAACTCTTGAGGATTTTTATGGACAAAGTCATATTATTGGAGAAAATAAATTGCTTTATCGAATGATAAAATCTGATAAAATAACATCTATAATATTTTATGGTCCTCCAGGTACTGGAAAAACTACATTATCTAAAATTATAGCTAATACAACAAATAATAATTTTGAACAAATTAATGCTACAAGTTCAGGTATAAAGGAAATCAAAGATATAATTGAAAAATCGAAAAATTTGTATGAATTTAATGAAAAAAAAACTATACTTTTTGTAGATGAGATTCATAGATTTAATAAAGCTCAACAAGATAGTTTATTACCATATATTGAAGATGGAACAATTATATTTATTGGGGCTACTACTGAAAATCCATATTTTGAAGTTAATAAAGCTTTAATTTCACGCTCTATTATATTTGAACTTAAACCTCTTGATAAAGAAGATATAAAAAATATTCTTAAAAAAGCATTATATAATAATGAAAAAGGGTTAGGCAAATATAATGTTGATATAACAGATGATGCAATAGATTTTATTTCTAGTAATTCAAATGGTGATGCTAGAATAGCACTCAATGCTATTGAAATTGCTATCTTAACAACTAAAGTTAATATTGATAACAGAATATTTATTGATATTGATGTTGCTCAGGAATGTATTCAGAAAAAAACAATAAATTATGATAAAAATGGCAGTAATCATTATGATATTGTTTCTGCATTTATTAAGAGTATGAGAGGATCTGATCCAGATGCAGCATTATATTATTTAGCTAGAATGATATATGCTGGAGAAGATTTAAATTTTATTGCAAGACGTATTATTATATGTGCATCTGAAGATGTTGGAAATGCTGATCCTCACGCTTTAATGCTTGCTGTTTCAGTAGCTAATGCTATCAATTTTGTTGGTATGCCAGAAGCTAGAATTATTCTTGCACAAGCTGTTACTTATATTTCTTGTGCTCCTAAAAGTAATTCTTGTTATTTGGGTATTGATGAAGCATTGAAGGATGTTGAAGAAATAGATATAAAGACTATACCAAATCATTTAAAAGATTGTCATTATAAATATTCTAAAAATTTAGGGCATATAGGTTATAAATATGTTCACGATTTTCCAAATAATTATATAAAACAACAATATTTACCAGATGAGTTAATTAATAAAAAATATTATAGACCTTCTAATAATGGAATAGAAAAAAGAATTAATGAGTTTTTAAATAAGATTAGATATTAATTTTATAATACATATTAAATATATTTTTATTTAATATGTATTTTTTATTGACTTTTAAAAATATATCTATTAAAATATATCTAAATAGATATATGGAGGTGTTTTATTTGAAGTTTCCTTTTATAAAAATGAATATAATACAATATATTTATGTAAATAAAGAAATGACAGGATATAGTTTTATGAAGTATTGTAAAGAAAGAGGAATAAATGTTTCAAGTGGTACTATATATCCACATTTAAAAGAGTTAGAAGATTTAGGAATGATAACTCATAGAAAAGATGGTAAAAGAAAGATATATACTATTACAAAAGATGGTAAATTATGGCTTGAAAAACTTTCAAAAAATGATATTCCAAAAATATTACAAGGATTTGTTGAAAAATTTTATAAATCTATATTTACTACTATATGGAATGATAAAGACAGTATTTTAAAACTTAAAAATTCTTTATCTGAACTTCAAAAAGGTATTGATAATTATATAGATTATCTTGATAAAAAGGAGGATAAGAATTGAATATTAATTTAGGAAAAGATAATATTTCAAAATTACTTTTTAGGCTTTCATTTCCAGCAATAATGGCACAACTTATAAATGCATTATATAATATTATTGATAGAATATATATAGGAAATATTGAAGGACAATTAGCTCTTACAGGTGTAGGATTATGTTTTCCTATAATAATTATTATTATGGCTTTTGCAGGTCTTATTGCACAGGGAGCAGCTCCAATTGCTGCTATATATATGGGTAAAAATGATAATGAAAGAGCTGAAAATATTATGGGTAATAGTTTTATATTACTTATATTATCAGGAGTGATATTAACTATATTTTTTCAAATTTTTAAAGAACCTATATTATATATGGTAGGAGCAAGTAATAATACAATAAATTATGCTTTAGATTATTTGGAAATTTATATTTGGGGTACTTTACCTGTATTATTAACTTTAGGAATGAATATGTTTATAAGTACACAAGGATTTTCTAAAATTAGTATGAATACTGTATTAATAGGAGCTATATTGAATATTATACTTGATTTTATTTTTATATATATTTTTAGTATGGGAGTAAAAGGAGCAGCATATGCAACTATTATTTCTCAAACTATATCTTTTTTATGGGTTATGTTTTTTCTTTTTGGAAATCAAACTAAGTTAAAATTAAAAAAAGAATATTTTAAATTAAAAAAGGATATTGTTATTCCAGCTTTTGCATTAGGTTTATCTCCATTTTTTATGATGGCAACAGAAAGTATTATAAATATAGTTTTAAATACTTCATTACAAAGAACAGGTGGCGATATAGCTGTTGGCACTATGACTATAATATCGAGTATTATGCAATTTGTTCTTTTACCAATACAAGGACTAGGTCAGGGAGCACAGCCAATTTTAAGTTATAATTTTGGTGCAAATAATTTTGAGAGAGTAAAAGAAACATTTAATAAATTTTTTATTATATCAATTATTATGACAAGTATTTTTTGTATATTTATTCTTTTAGGTGCACCTACAATAGTAAAAATATTTAATAAAGATGAGATACTTATAAATTTTGCTGTAACTCCAGTAAGAATATATTTTTGTATGATTGTAGCTATGGGAATACAATGTTCTTGCCAACAAACTTTTCTTGCGACAGGACAATCAAAGGTTTCTTTATTTTTAGCTCTTCTAAGAAAAATAATATTATTAGCTCCATTAGCTGTAGTTTTTTCTTATATATGGGGTTATAATGGTGTATTTGTAGCTGAACCTGTTTCTGATGTTATAGCAGCTACTATTACATTTATTATGTTTATGAAAAATAGGAAATATATTTTTGAAGGTCTAAAAAAATAAATAAAAACCATTTCAAAATTTTTTGAAATGGTTTTTTATTATTGTAATATTTGATATATTGAACTATCTTTAAATAATGTATTAGCATTATAGAGAAATAAAATGTCGGTAATTTTTTTATCATTTATTATATTTTCTATATTACCATAATAATATCTAGGATCAACAATATATATACTATTAAAATATGGAGTTGCAAAAGGTATAAAACTATTTGCATAAGAGTCTTTAAATATAATCAAATTTCTATTACTTTCAGATAATGTTTTTATTTCTATAATAGGTCGATTGCCACCCATAAAAACTGCATAAGGTTCATCACTGAAAAGATTTTTGCTATCATATAGTGATGCTGAAATTTCACCTGTTTCAATATCAGTAACAATAAGTTTCTCTATTTCTTTTGGAACAAATACATTAATAATATCATCTTTAACATCAAATCCACTTTTTGCTTCTAATGTTCCAGAAAAATTATTTTTTACAGGATAGTCTTGATAATTTTCAAATGAATAATTAATATTTGCAATATCAGCGAATTTTTGAAATGCATAATAAGCACCTAATGTTGTCCAATGGTGATCTGTTCTATAATAAATATATTTATCTGAATTTGATTTCATAGTATAGTATAAATCAATAAAATTTAAACTATCTCCTAAATAATTTTTCCAATCTTCTATTTGTTCAAGCTGATTTTCAATTGGTAGAAAATTAGGTAAATATTCATTTAATATAGATATACTATTTGGGACAATCATCATATATGTATTTAAATCTTTATGTTTTTCGCTAAATATTTTAATAGCTTCTCTATTTTTTATATCATATTCACTAAATGATGAAGGTTTTTCAAAAAGATAATCATTTTTACCATAATATATACCATTTGATTCTTTATTACCTAATAACAATTCGGTTTTTGAATTTAGTTGTATATAAAAATCTCTAAAGGCAAATTGGTCTGATAAAAAATTTTCAAATTTTTTCATATATGTACCATCTCTTAAATTTGTTATATTAAGAACTGGTTTTTGTTCAAGAAATCTTTTTTCTTTTTGAGAAATTTCTTTATCTGGTGTAATTATGTTTAATGATATAAATAGAAATAATGTTAAAATAAATAGTATACCCATAAGAGTTTCTATATTCATTTTATTTTTTTTCACTTTTCTTCTTTTTTGTATATTATTTGAATTATTTGTTTTATTCATAAAATAATCACCTGATTTTTATTTAAAATCTAAAATATAAAAATGGATTATAAGTATCACTTATTATATATGATATTGTAATAATAAATAATATAATATGAGTTAAACAGATATACAATCCAGTGTCATATTTTTTGTTTATTATTGTATTAGATAGAATTTTATGTATTAAAGGAGTAGAAAAAATAAAACATATTATAAATGATATTCCACTTGAATAAATATAGTATAAAGAGATATTATCAAATAAAGATATATTTCCTATTGATAACATAATTTTTAAATAATCTAATGCTTTATTTATATCTTCGTTAAAAAAGAATACCCAACCTATTATTACAATAAACATTGTATATATATGTGATAAAAATGAAGGTAATATATTTAATAATTTTTTTAATAAGTATTTTTCTATTATTAGTATTATTGCATAATATATTCCCCAAACAATAAAATTCCAATTTGCACCGTGCCAAAATCCAGTCAAAAACCAAACAATAAATATATTTCTAATATGTTTTATTGTACTTACTTTATTTCCACCAAGTGGTATATATATGTATTCTCTAAACCAATTACCAAGGGATATATGCCATTTTCGCCAGAATTCAGTTATATTTTTTGATAAGTATGGATAATTAAAATTTTCTTTTATTTTAAAACCAAACATATAACCAAGACCTATTGCCATATCAGAATAACCACTAAAATCAAAGTATATTTGAAATGTATATGATAAAGCACCAATCCAAGCAGTAAAAGTAGATATATTAGAAAAATTTAATATACTTTCAAATATGATACCCATTCTATTTGCTAGTAAAACTTTTTTAAATAGTCCCCACATAAAATAAAATGTTCCTTTTCCAAAAAGTTCAAAGCTTTCTTTTCTATTTTTTAATTGATAATCTATATCAGAGTATTGAACTATTGGCCCTGCAACAAGTTGAGGAAACATAGAAATGTATAAACCAAATGATATTATATTTTTTTGATATTTAGATTTACATTTGTAAACATCTATTATATAGGATATTGCTTGAAAAGTATAAAATGATAAACCTATTGGTAATGATAAATTATGTGATGGTAAATTTATATTTATAATATTATTTATATTTTCTATTAAAAAATCATAGTATTTAAAAAATCCAAGTATAAGAATGTTAATAATAAGTGTAAATATAAGTGTGAATTTAGGATTTTTTTCTTTTTCTAATTTTTTACCTATATCAATACCCATAAAATAATTAAATATTATACTATATATCATAAGTAAAATATATATTGGTTCACCCCAAGCATAAAAAATTAAACTACTTATAAACATTATAAAGTTTCTTAATTTTTTAGGAGATATATAGTATACTAAAATTAGTATTGGAATAAATATAAAAATGAATAAAATACTACTGAATACCATTATTGAGTTATAACCTTTCTAATTTTTTATTTTTTTATAAAATATATTACCTATATATTGAGAATCTGGTGATATTATAAATAATATGTATTTTCCTTCATTATATAAAAAACTATCATTTATTAGTTTTATCTGTTCTATACCATAACCTTCAAAAATGCTATATTGTTTTTCTTTTCTTTTTATTACAGAATTTTTTACATTTTCCATTTGTTCATTTGTATTAGTTTTTAATAAGAAAATTTCTCGTACATCCATAGTATCATTAGCTATATATACTGTACAGCCTTCATATTCATCAATATTTATATTGTAAAGTTCTTTTATTTTTAAATCATCAGCTTTAGACATTCCTTCAATATTACAATTAGATATAATATATTTATTCAGTTCATCGAAAGGTATTTCATTTATATGATTATATTTTAGAAAATTATTAATTAAAAATATAAGTGACAATAATAAAACTAATTTTATTAAAAGAGATTTCATATTTTTTTAAATTTATCCTTTCTGTAAAAAATATATTAAATATCAGAATATAAAGCCATATTTTCAGCCCATAAAGGATAAAATGAGTATTTTAAGTGTATACCATCATTTTGATATATATCATCATTAGAATTTATAATACTGTTATTATCTATATATATAATTTCTTTTTGTTGGCACATAATTTTTAAAGATTCATTAAATTCAGATAGCATATTTAAATATGGATTTTTTTCAATAGCTTTAATATTTACTGGAAGTATACTGTTTATATAAACATTTATATTTGGATTTTTTGTTTTTATTTTATCTACTAAATTTGAATAATTATTAATAAATTTTTCACAATCACCTTTATAATATTGTAAATCATTCATACCGATTAGCATAAATATATTTTCAGGATTTTTTTCAATAGCTTTTTCTACAAGTTCATTAGCTTTAGAAGCTACTAATCCTTTTTTTGCTATAATATTTTCTTGTGATAATATATTATATGACAATAGTCCTTCAGCAATTGAATCTCCTATTACAATAGAGTCTTGAAATCTTTGTCTATATGGAATATTTTTTCTATTTTCAAATAAAAATTTTTTTCTTTCTTTTTCTCTAATTTCATTTTGAATATCAGATATATCAGTTTTTTCTATATTTTCAAGTATTTCTAAACCATATGAAACATCAATAAAATCATTACTTTTAACATTTAAAATAGTTATTTTAAAAAAAATTATGTTAAATATAGCTATAATACTAAGCGTTTTAATAATTTTATTTATCAATGAGCGCACCGTCTTTCTTGTTATGTTATATTTACAAAAAAATTTCATTTTCTTACAAATTATCAAAAAATATTTAATAAATATATAATATACTAATTTTAAATTTTTTCAATGCTTTATTTGATATTTTAATAATTTTATTAAAACAGTAAAAAAATAAATAAAAAAATAATGTTTTTTAGTTAATAAATTTTGTTTATATTTTGTTTATAGAATAAAAGATTTTTGTATTATTATAACAATAATTTATATTTATATCATTATAT
>X157_Grey_Heron__coassemble_1160_pt1 | contig 29454 bp, 22 predicted proteins | sample X157_Grey_Heron__metabat2_low_PE_010 | metagenome-assembled genome bin X157_Grey_Heron | reverse complement strand
AAATATTTCTTTTTAATTTTACATTTTAATTTTATAATTATTATTAATTATAAAATTAAAATATATAAAAACAAAAGGAGTCTATTTAATGAAAAAAATAGTAAGTATTATTATGTCTTTAGCATTAACTGTTTCTTTTATTTCTGGTTGTGGTAAAGATAATACAGATGAAAATATAAATAATAATTCTGTTGCTTCTTCATCTGTTTCAACAGATGGTTCAACTTCTATGGAAAAGGTTATAGGTATTTTAGGAGAATCATTTGAAGAAGAAACAGGAATTAAAGTTACATATAATCCGACAGGTTCTAGTGCTGGGATTACTGCTGTAAATGAAGGTAGATGTGATATTGGTTTATCAAGTCGTGATTTAAAAGATGAAGAAAGAGAAAAAGGTGTTAAAGACACAATATTAGCTTATGATGGTATTGCACTAATTGTAAATCCTGAAAATCCAATTTCTAATATAGATTTAGAAACAATAAATAAAATTTATACTGGTGAAGTTACTAATTGGAAAGAAATTGGTGGTGATGATTCTGAAATAGTTTTAATTGGTCGTGAAGCTGGAAGTGGAACAAGAGATGGATTTGAATCTGTTGTAAATTTAAAGGATATTAAATATCGCCAGGAGCTTACATCTACTGGAGATGTCATTACTGCTGTTTCACAAAATCCAGGTGCAGTTGGTTATGCTTCTTTAGCATCATTAAAAGATAGTGTTAAAGCTTTAAGTATAAATAATGTAGAGCCTAGTGAAGAAGCTGTTAGAGATGGTAGCTATGTTTTACAAAGACCTTTTATATTAGTTACAAAAGATAATAATGAACTTTCAGATAGTGCAAAAAAATTCTTTGATTATATTACATCATCAGATGCTTCAGAATTAATTTCTAAAGCAGGTGTTGTTTCAGCAAATTAATTTTAAAATAGCAATTTTTATTAAATTGCTATTTTAATTTTATTATATTTTGATAAAGGAGAAAAGAATAATAATGAAAAATTCAAAACATCTCATTGAAGATATAATACATTTTATTTTTTTATTTATAGGTTTAATTACAGTGGGGTGTGTTTTAGTAATAACTACATATCTTGTTATTTCTGGTATTCCTGCTATCTCTCAAATAGGCTTATTTGATTTTCTATTTGGTAAAGTATGGGCATCGACTTCTAAACCTCCTTCTTATGGAATATTACCTTTTATTTTAACTAGTATATATGGAACTTCAGGTGCTATTATAGTTGGAGTGCCAATTGGTTTTTTTACAGCTGTATATTTATCTAAAATAGCAAGTCCAAAAATTAAATCAATAATGCAAACTACAGTAAGTATTCTTGCTGGGATTCCTTCTGTGGTTTATGGTTTAGTTGGTATGATAATATTAGTACCAGCTATAAGAAAGATTTTTAATATTCCAGATGGAGCAAGTCTTTTTGCATCAATTATTGTTTTAGCAATTATGATTTTACCTTCTGTTATAAAAGTTTCTATTACTGCTTTAGAAGCTGTACCAAAAGAGTATGAAGATGCTTCTTTAGCTTTAGGAGCGACTCCAATAGAAACATATTTTAGAGTTTCTGTTCCAGCAGCAAAAAGTGGAATTGCTGCATCAATAGTACTTGGTGTTGGACGTGCTATTGGTGAAGCTATGGCTGTTATGATGGTTTCAGGAAATGTACCTAATATGCCTTCTCTTTTTGAAAGTGTAAGATTTTTGACAACAGCAGTTGCAAGTGAAATGGCTTATTCAAGTGGTTTACAACAACAAGCTCTATTTTCTATTGCACTGGTTTTATTTCTTTTTATAATGTTGATTAATGCTGTTTTAAATTTCTTTATGAAAAGAAGTAAGGAGGATTTATAATGTTATCAGAACCGATTAGTAAAAAGAGAAAATTTTATATTAATTTTATGTATAGTATGATGATATTATCTGCTGGTTTTACTTTATTTATAATGTTATTTTTGATATCATATATATTATTAAAGGGATTACCTAATATCACTTTTGATTTTTTAACTACAAAACCTAGTTATTTAGCAGAGACGATTGGTATTCTTCCAGATATTTTAAATACAATATATATTATTATTGTTACTTTGATTCTACTTGTTCCTTTAGGAGTAGGAGCAGCTATATATTTAACTGAATATGCTAATAATAAAAAAATTGTGGATATTATTGAGTATGCTGCTGAAACATTAGCCGGAATACCTTCTATTATTTATGGTTTAGTGGGAATGTTATTTTTTTGTCAATTTTTAAATATGAAAACTTCTATATTAGCAGGAGCTTTTACTTTGGTTGTTATGAATTTACCTATAATTATGAGAACTACTCAAGAAAGTTTGAAGACAGTACCTCAAAGTTATAGAGAGGGAGCATTTGGTTTAGGTGCTGGAAAATGGAGAGTAATTCGTACAGTAGTTATTCCAGGTTGTATTGATGGAGTTGTTACAGGTTGTATATTATCAATAGGACGTATATTAGGAGAATCTGCTGCTTTATTATTTACAGCTGGTTTTGCTCATGCTTTGAATAATTTTTTTGTTGGTTTATCAAGTCCTGGAGCAACTTTGACAGTTTCTCTTTATGTATATGCAAAGGAGCAAGGAGAATTTGATGTTGCTTTTGCGATTGCAGCAATTTTGATTATATTAACATTATTAATTAATATATTAACTGTATTTATAAGTAAGTATTTAAATAAAAGGAGAAATTTATAAATATTATGATTAAAGTAGAAAACTTATGTTTATGGTATGGTCAAACACAAGCCTTAAAAAATATTAATATTGATATTCCAGAAAAAAGTATTTCAGCATTAATAGGACCTTCAGGTTGTGGAAAATCGACTTTTTTAAAAACACTAAATAGAATGAATGATTTAGTTACAGATATTAAAATTACAGGAAATATTTTATATCATGAAAAAAATATTTTTGATAAATCAGTAAATGTAAACCAATTGCGTCGTGAGATAGGTATGGTTTTTCAAAAACCTAACCCTTTTCCTATGAGTATTTATGATAATATTGCTTATGGACCAAGAACACACGGAATAAAAAATAAAATAGAAATTGATGATATTGTTGAAAGAGCTTTGCGTGATGCTGCTATTTGGGATGAAGTTAAAGATCGTTTGAAAAAAAATGCTTTAGGTCTTTCAGGAGGTCAACAACAAAGATTGTGTATAGCAAGAGCATTAGCTGTTGAACCTAAAGTTTTATTAATGGACGAGCCAACAAGTGCTTTAGATCCGATTTCTACTTCTCGTATTGAAGATTTAGTTATACAGCTTAAAGAGAAATATACAATTATTATTGTAACACATAATATGCAACAAGCTGTTAGAATTTCAGATTATACTGCTTTCTTTTTGTTAGGTGAATTGATTGAGTTTGGAAATACTGAAAAGATTTTTTCACAACCTAATGAGAAAAAAACAGAAGATTATATTACGGGGAGGTTTGGTTAATGAGAAATTATTTTGATAATCAATTAGTTTTATTAAATAAAGAGATGATTGAAATGGGAGCTTTATGTGAAGAGGCTATTGATTTAGCATCACAAGCTTTACTTTCAGAAGATATGGAATTAGCAAAAAAAGTTTTTCCTATTGCATCTGAAATTGACCAAAAAGAACGTGATATTGAATCAAGGTGTTTAAAATTATTATTGCAACAACAACCTGTTGCAAAAGATTTGCGAGTAATATCTGCTGCTTTAAAAATGATTACTGATATGGAACGTATAGGAGATCAAGCAGAAGACATAGCAGAAATAATTACTTATTTAAGTGGAAATATAGTTGAAGAATATACTCAAATTGATAATATGGCAAAAGCTACTATTAAAATGGTAACAGATAGTGTAAATGCTTATATAAATCAAGATATTAATTTAGCAAGGAATGTAATAGCTTATGATGATATTGTTGATGAATGTTTTGACAAAATGAAGAAAAGTTTGATAAAATGGATAGCAAATAAACCAGATGATGGACAATTTGCTTTAGATCTTTTGATGATTAGTAAATATTTTGAAAGAATTGGAGATCATGCTACTAATATTGCTGAATGGGTAATATTTTCCGTTACTGGAGAACACAAGAAGGAGAATATAAAATGATTTGGTGTGTTGAAGATGATGATAGTATTTCTGATATAGAAGTTTATGCTTTGAATTCTGCTGGATTTAATGCTAAAAATTATAATGATGGTTTGTTATTTTGGGAGGCTCTTAATACTGAAGAGCCTCCTGAACTTGTTATTTTAGATATTATGTTACCTGGTATAGATGGAGTAGAGTTACTTAGTCGAATGAAAAAATCAACATTATTTTCTAAAATACCAGTTATTATGGCAACGGCAAAAGGTGGAGAATATGATAAAATTAAGAGTCTTGATATTGGTGCTGATGACTATTTAGTTAAACCTTTTAGTATTATGGAAATGATTTCTCGAGTAAAGGCTGTTTTGCGTCGTTGTAAACCAGAAGATAAAAAAGAAATTTTAAAGATATTTGGTATAGTATTGAATATGAATGAGCATAAAGTTATAGTAGATAATGAACAAATTATGTTAACATATAAGGAATTTAAATTATTACAATTATTTTTAGCCAATCCTGGTAGAGCATTTACAAGAGAACATTTATTTAATGAAGTTTGGGGCAGTGATTATTTAGGTGATACAAGGACTTTAGATATGCATATTAGAACATTAAGACAGAAGTTAAAAAATTATGGAAATATTATTAAAACTGTTAGAGGTGTTGGATATCGTTTGGAGACAGATATATGAGTAGGAAAATTTTCTATTCTATTTTAAATGCAGTAGTTTTGATTTTATTTACAAGTTTTTTAGTAACAATAAGTTATTTGTATACTTATTTCCAAAATATTCAGGAAAAACAACTTAAAGATGAATTAAAGGTTATTGCTGTTGCGACTGAAAATTTAGGTAAAGAATATCTTTCAAAGCTTTATGATAATAATTATAGGTTAACTTGGATAAATTATAATGGAGATGTTATTTTTGATAATCGTGTTGATATAAGCATAATGAAAAATCATTTAGATAGAGAAGAGGTAAAACAAGCTTTAAATGAAGGATTTGGAAGAAGTATAAGATATTCTACAACTCTTACTGAAAGAATTTTATATCAAGCTATTAAATTATCTGATGGTAGTGTGCTTAGAATTTCTACAAATCAAAATACAGTTTTATCACTTTTTATAAATATGTTAACACCATTTTTTTTGATTTTAATATTAGCTATTATTTTTACGGCAATTTTAGCTAAGAATATGGCAAGAAATATTGTAAGACCTATTAATGATTTAAATTTAGAAAAACCATTAGAGAATAATACTTATAAAGAATTAACACCATTACTTAGAAAAATCCATAAATTACAACATCAAGTTGAAAAACAATTAAACACTTTAAGACAAAAAATTGATGAGTTTAATCAGATAACTAAAAATATGAAAGAATGTCTTGTTTTACTTGATAAAGATGGTATTGTTTTAAGTATGAATTCTGCTGCTTGTGAGTTGTTTAATGTAAATAATAATTTTGTTGGAGAAAATTTTTTGAAAATATATCATAAAAAAGATTTGCAAAGCTCTATTTCAAGAACTATGACAAAAGGATATGACAATATTTATATAAAAATAAATAATAGAGAATATTTATTCAATTTAAGTAGAATTGAATCAGGAGGTATTGTTTTAGGTAGTTTTATATTAGCATTTGATGTTACAGAACAAGTTAATGCCGAAAGAAACAGACAAGAGTTTACGGCAAATGTATCACATGAATTAAAGACTCCTTTACAATCTATTATTGGTAGTTCAGAATTAATTGAGAATAATATGGTAAAGTTAGAAGATATTCCAAGATTTGTTGGACATATTCATAAAGAAGCTGCTCGACTTTTAAAATTAATTGAAGATATAATTCAATTAACTCAATTAGATTATAGTGAAAAAATGCCTAAAGAAAATATTGATATTTGTATTTTAACTAATGAAATAATATCTATTTTAGATAAAGCTTTAAAGAATAAAAATATAAAAGTTTCTATAAAAGGTAATGCTAATTTTTATGGTGTATATAGATTTATTTATGAAATAATTTATAATTTATGTGATAATGCTATTAAATATAATAATATTGATGGAAATATTGATATAGAAATCATAGAAAGTGATATAGAAGTTTCTATTTGTGTTAAAGATACAGGAATAGGTATACCATTAAAAGAACAAAATCGTATTTTTGAACGATTTTATCGAGTTGATAAGAGTCATTCTAAAAAATCAGGAGGTACAGGATTGGGTTTATCTATTGTTAAAAGAGCTGTACAATATCATAATGGTAAAATTAATATTAAAAGTGAAGTTGGGAGAGGAACTTCTATCATAGTAATTTTTTCGAAATTTGATAAATAATTTAGTTTATAAATTTTTCAATATATATTATAATTAATAATATATAGTGTTTTGATTTTATTTTATATAGTTTAAATAATTGTAAAATTAATTTAGGAGGATAATATGATAAATAATAAAATTTTACAATTACGTAAAAGTATGAAAAAATATAATATAGATTTTTATATAGTAACGATGTCAGATTATCATTGTTCAGAATATATTAGTCCACATTTTAAATCAATTGAGTTTTTAACTGGTTTTACAGGTTCAGCTGGTGATTTGGTTATAACGATGAATGAGGTTTGTCTTTGGGTAGATGGTAGATATTTTATTCAAGCATTTGAAGAAACTAGAAATAAAGATATTATTATTATGAAGATTAATGATGATAATGTGCCTACATTATTTGAATATATCAATAAAAATATATGTTCAGATATGACAATAGGTTTTGATGGAAAAACTGTAAATCAAAAATTAGTTGAAAATTTAAAAAAGAATATTATTAATATAAATATTAATTATAAAATTGATTTAATTTCTGAAATTTGGAATAATCGTCCTAAAATTAAATTTTTTAAAGCTTGGATATTAGATGAAATATATTCAGGAAAAAGTGCAAAAGATAAAATAAATGATATTCGTAATTATATGATTAGTTTTAATATATCAACTCATATATTAACTTCTTTAGATGATATTGCTTGGATATTAAATATTAGAGGTTCAGATGTTCCTTATAATCCTGTTGTTTTTTCATATTTTATTTTAAAACTTGATAAATCTATATTGTTTATTAATAATGAAGCATTAGATGAAGAATTGTTAATTTATTTAAATAATTTAAATATTGAAGTACTAGATTATAACTATATTTATGATTATGTAATTAATATTGAGAATGAAAATATTTTACTAGAAAAAGATTTTATAAATTATACTATTTATCAAAGTTTAATTTGTAAAAATAATTTAATTGATAAAATAAATCCATCAACACTAATGAAATGTATAAAAAATAATATTGAAATTGATAATATACGTAAAGCACATATTAAAGATGCTATTTGTGTTACAAAATATATATATCAAATTAAAAATAAAATTGATGTGTGTTCTTTAGATGAGTTTTATATATCGAAATATATTGATGATTTAAGAAAGGAACAAGAAGGATATATTTGTAAAAGTTTTGAGAACATTTCAGCTTATGATTCTAATGCTGCAATTTGTCATTATATTCCTAAAAAAAATAATTCTAAGAAGTTAAATAAAAAAGGATTTTATTTAATAGATTCTGGAGGACAATATTTAGAAGGTACAACTGATATTACACGTACTATTTCATTAGGAGAATTAACGGATAGACAGAAAGAGCATTTTACAATTACTGTTATTAGTAATTTAAGATTAGCAAATGCAAAATTTTTATATGGTTGTACAGGAGCTAATTTAGATTATATATCTAGACAAGAATTTTGGAAAAGAGGTATTGATTATAATCATGGCACAGGACATGGAGTAGGATATTTTTTAAATGTTCATGAACGTCCAAATAGAATACACTGGAATTTTTTATCAGAAAGAAGTTATAATATGAAGCTTGAAGATGGAATGTTAATTTCTAATGAACCAGGGATATATATTGAGAATGAGTATGGTATTAGAATAGAAAATTTAATGTTATGTAAAAAGACAGAAAAAAATTCTTTTGGGCAATTTATGGAATTTGAAACAGTTACATTTGTTCCTATTGATTTAGATGCTATTGATGTACAATATATGACAAACGATGATATAGAATTTTTGAATAATTATCATAGTGAAGTATATGATAAAATCTCATCTTATCTGAATAAAGATGAAAGAGATTGGTTGAAAAGATATACAAGAGAAATAAAAAAGTAAAGGAGACTTATTTATGAATATTATATTAAAAAATTTAGATTATTTAAATGAAGATAAAAATGATGAAATACTTGTAATTTTTTCTTTTAAAAATTTTGAATTTTCAAAAATATTTGAAGATGATTTAAATTCAGAAATTAAAGATTTTATCGATTTAAAAGAAGGTAATATAAATGAATTGATTTTAAATATTAGAGGATTTTTTAAAAAAGTAATATTTGTTGGACTTGGAAATAGTGAAGATTTGAAAAAAATTAATTTAAGAAAAACTTTTGGGAAAGTTACAAGAAAATATACTAAAGAAAAGCTTTGTATATATTTAGATTCATTAGTTTGTGAAAAATTTTCTGCTAAAGATATTTTTTATGAGGCTGCTTATTCTATTATTTATGCTAATTATGATTTTATGAAAATAAGTTCAAAAGAACAAGAAAAGAAAAATGATTGCATAATAGTTTCAAATTTAAATATAAATGAGTTTGTATATGATGCTGTTAGAGATGTAAAGTGCGTTAATTATGCAAGAGAGTTATCTAATACACCAAGTAATTATATGACTCCTGAAATTTTTGCAGAAAAAGCAAAAATACTTGCTGATGAGTTAGGTGTTGAATGTGAAATATTAAAAAATAAAGAACTAGAGAATTTAAATGCAGGTGCTCTACTTGGAGTTAATAAAGGTTCTTCAAAGGAAGCAATAATGTTAACTCTTAAATATAAGGGAAAAGAAGGTGAGCCTTATATTGCTTTTGTAGGAAAAGGGTTGACTTTTGATTCTGGTGGTTATAATCTTAAACCTTCTGCTTCAATGACTGGTATGAAATTTGATATGTGTGGAGGAGCATCAGTTTTGGCAATATTTGAAATGCTTGTTAGAAAAAAATCAAAATTAAATATTATGGCAGTTATACCTTTAACGGAAAATAAAATAGGTCCTGATGGATATACTTGTGATGATGTTTTAATATCTATGAGTGGTAAAAGTATTGAAATTACTAATACAGATGCAGAGGGACGTTTAATTTTATGTGATGCTCTTACATATGCTCAAAAGTTAGGAGCAAAGAAAATAATTGATATAGCAACTCTTACAGGAGCTTGTATTATAGCACTTGGTAAAAATTATACAGGAGCGTTTTCAAATAATAGAGAATTTATTAGAGATTTAATGAATGCTTCAAAAATTACAGAAGAAAAAATTTGGGAGCTTCCTTTAGATGAAGAATTTAGTGAACAAGTAAGAAATAGTAATGTAGCAGATATAACAAATTCTGTTAAAGGAGGAGCAGGAAGTTCATTAGGAGCTGCTTTTTTACAAGAATTTATTAATGATGATGTAGAATGGATACATTTAGATATTGCTGGTAGTAGTGATATAGAAAATAAAACTGATTATTGTGCTAAGGGAGCAACTGGAGCAATGATAAGAACAGTTGTTGAAATGTTTAGTGATAAATAGTAATTTATTTGTTAAGGAGTTTTTTATGTTAGCTATTTATATTTTTAATAAAGTTAATGAGCTGGAAATAATTTAGGAGGCTTAAACTTTATAATTTTAGCCTCTATAAATATATAATAATTTTAGGAGGATAAAATGAATAATAGAAATGATTTTAATATAAGTAATAATTTAAGTTTTTTTAATGAAAATATGATGGGACCTAATTCTGTATTAATGTTAGAAGAACTTTTATGTAATATTAATTTGAAACCAGGTATGAAAATTTTAGATTTAGGCTGTGGAAAGGGTTTGACATCAATATTTTTAGCTAAGAAATATAATGTTAATGTATTTGCTGTTGATTTATGGATTAAAGCTGAAGAAAATTTTGAACGTTTTAAAAATCTGAATGTTGATGATTTAGTTGTTTCTATAAATTCAGATGCTATGAATTTACCATTTTCAAAAAATTATTTTGATGCAGTTATTAGTATTGATTCATATCATTATTTTGGAAATAATGATATTTATTTTAATAAATTTTTAAGACCATTATTGAAAAAAGATGCATTAGTTATAATAGCTTTTCCTGGTATGAAATATGAAGTTCATAAAAATATACCTGAAGAGATGAAAAAGTTTTGGAATGAAGAAGCTCTTGAAATGTGGCATTCTATAGATTGGTGGAAACCTAAATTTAGTAATTATCTTAATAATTTTGTTATTAAAGAATTAAATTGTTTTGATGAAGCTTGGAATGATTGGTTAAAGAGTGATAATGAGTATGCTATTGATGATAAATTGATGATAGAGATAGACAATGGAAAATATATGAATTTAATAGGTATAACTGGTAAAAATATATAAATTTTTTTAAATACATATCAATTCTTTTTGGTATGTATTTTTAATTTTTTTAATTTATGATATTATTATTTATAAAATGAATATATTTTGAAAAATTTAATATTACTAAAGGAAGGTGATATTATTATGAGAAGATGTCCTTGCTGTAATTATTTAACGATAGATGATTATTATGAAGAGGTTATAATTGATATTTGTGAAGTTTGTTTTTGGCAATATGATGAATTTTCTAATTTTAATCCTGATAGAGTTATAGGACCAAATAGTGTTTCTTTGAATGAAGCAAAAGAAAATTTCAAAAATTTTGGGGCAATAGAAAAAAGATTTATAAATTATGTTAGAAGTCCAAAAGAATGTGAATTATAAATTAAATTTAAGGAGTATGATTTTATGATTAATGAGAATATAAAACAAATAATATTAGCTCCAGATTCTTTTAAAGAAAGTATGACATCAAAGGAAGCTTGTATTGCAATGGAAAAAGGAGTAAAAAAGGTATTTAATAATGCGAAATGTATATATGTTCCTATGGCTGATGGAGGAGAAGGAACAATGTATTCTTTGGTTTCTTCAACTGATGGAAAAATATATAATACTGAAGTTACAAGTCCTTTAGGAGAAAAAATTATAGCAAAATATGGTATATTAGGAGATGATAAAACTGCTGTTATTGAAGTTGCAGAAGCTTGTGGTATACATTTAGTTGAAAAATTTAAAAGAAATCCTCTATTAACTACAACTTATGGAGTTGGCGAATTAATAAAAAAAGTATTAGATAAAAATATAAAAAAAATAATTATAGGGCTTGGTGGAAGTGTAACTAATGATGCTGGAATTGGTATGTTGCAAGCTTTAGGAATGAGCTTTAAAGATTCTAATAATTGTGAGATTGGTTTTGGTGGAGGAGAAATAAATAAAATAAAATTTATAGATTTAAAAAATTTTGATAAAAGAATTTTAAATATAGAAATAGAAGTTGCTTGTGATGTTAAAAATTATTTAACAGGAAAAAATGGAGCAAGTTATGTTTTTGCACCACAAAAAGGAGCAAATAAACATATGGTTGAGATATTAGATAATAATTTAAAATATTATAGTAATTTTGTAAGAGAAAAATTTAATATAGAAATTGATAATATTGAAGGTGCAGGTGCAGCTGGAGGTTTAGGTTCAGCTTTAATGAGTTTTTGTAATGCAAAATTGAAAAATGGTATAGATATAGTTATAAAGTATTCAGATTTAGAAAATAAAATAAAAATGGCTGATATTGTTTTTACTGGAGAAGGTTCAATTGATTTCCAAACTAAATTTGGTAAAACTCCAGTAGGTGTTAGTATGTTAGCTAAGAAATATAATGTTCCTGTTATAGCTTTTGCTGGTAAGGTTGGTAAAAATGTAGATGAATTATATGATTTAGGTATAAATTCTATTATAAGTATAATGAATGAGACTTTAGATTTAGATGAAGCTTTAAAAATGGGAAAAGATAATTTAGAAATTGCAGTTGAAAATGTTTGTCGAGTTTTGAATATTAGAAATAGATATAGTTTAGATTTTAGATTAGCTATAAATATAGATAAAACTGATATTAATAATATAATAAATAACAATTTTAATTATTTAAATAATAGTTATTTTATTGATATATGTGATAATGAAGATTTTATTGATAATTATAAAGGAAAAGATAAATTTTTATATTACAAAACATATGTTTATTTTACTTATAAATATAAGAATTATACAGATGAGTTTTTTTCAGAACAAATTATTGTAATAAATAATATTATTAAATTTTTATTAAATAGGAATTATCAATTTGAAGTTATTTCAGAGTTTGAACATATGTTATTTAATAAATAAAGGAAAGTATATTATTAATACTTTCTTTTTGTTTACTATAAAAACAAACATATAATCTGAATTTTATATAAAAATAAAAACAAATATTCTCAAGATATATCTTATATGTTATAATATGATAAATTTATTTAAAAAGAAAGAGGAATTTTATGAAAATAACTGAAAAATTAATTTTAGAAAAAGCACAAAATATTAAATCAGTTGAAAATGGAAGAAGTTTATCTAAAGAACAGAAGTTTTTTGATTTAAAAAAATTAGAAGATGAAACTTTATATTGGGCAAACTGTAGAAGTAGTGGGAGTAAGAATTATTTTACATCTTTAGATTTTAGTAATAATGATATTATTTATCGTTGTAATTGTCCTAGTAGAAAATTTCCTTGTAAACATTCAATAGGATTAATGTTTGAAATTTTAGAAAACAAAAGTTTTATAGTAGATAAAGCACCTGAAGATTTAATATTAAAGAGAGAGAAAAAAATTACTCGTGAATCAGCAAAAAATAAAAATTTAAAAGTTAAAAATATTAATAAATCAGCACAAACAAAAAAAATTAAAAAACAGTTAGAAGGATTGAATATTGTTGAAAAATTGATAAAAGATTTATTAAATCAAGGTATAGGGACTTTAGCTGGTACTTCTATTGATACTTATGAAAAATTAGCTAAAGATTTAGGGAATTATTATCTTATTGGAGCTCAAACAGCATTATTAAGATTGGTAAAAGAAATGAAAAAAATACAAAGTGATTCTGAAAGTACTAATTATAGTGAAGTAGTAAGAATTTTGATTTGGTTAAATTCTTTGATAAAGAAATCTCGCGAATATTTAAATAACAAGTTAGAGGATAATAATTTTAGTAATAATGATAATATTTTGTTTGAGGCATTAGGAGGTATATGGAAATTAAATGATTTAGAAATGGCTGGATTATTTAAAGAAAATGTGAAAATTATTCAATTATCATTTGATATTTATTTAGATAATATAAAAAAAGAATATGTTGATTGTGGCTATTGGTTAGAATTAGATACAGGAAATATATATAGGACATTTAATTATCGACCTATTAAAGCATTAAAACATATAAAAAGTGATGATACTTGTTTTGATGTTTTAAATGTTGAAAAACTTTTTTATTATCCAGGTAATATTAATAGTAGGATTCGTTGGGAAAAAGCAACAATACAACAAACTGATGAAAATATAATAAGTATTATAATAGATAAAGCTGAAAAAGATTTAATTAATGTTATAAAAAAAGTAAAAAATGAAATAAAAAATACTTTGTCAGAAAAATTTATGGGAGTTTTAATATCATTTAAACAAATTGGGAAAATTGAAGATAAATTTGTTTTAGAAGATAATAAAGGTAATCGTATAATACTTAAGAACAATAATAGTGATGTTACAGATAATAAAATTTATAATTGTATTAAAAGTTTAGAATTGTTACCAAATAATAAATTACTTAAAAATCAGGTATTATTTGGAATAATATTTTATGATTATGATGAAGGAAGGTTATATTTAGAGCCTAATAGTATTATTTCTAAAAATCAAATTATACGTTTAAAATATTAATTTTTAGGAGGATTTTATGAAAATATTATTTGAAATAAAACAAAGATTAGTCTATAACATAGTTGCAGGTATAAATTTATTATCTGAAGATTTTCGTTTAAAACATTATATTGAAAATTTTGAGCAATATTCAATTAAAAATAATACTTTTAATAAGATATATAACGATTTACAAAAATTATATGATGAAAATATAGATAATAAAGAGTTTTTAATAATAGATTTACTAGGTTTAATAGATGCTATATTATGTACTATTGCTGTTAGTAAAATTGATGGGGAAATAAATGAGTTTAATAATTTTGATGAAGATATTTTTGTTGAACAAGTTTCATATAGTACATTATTTCCATTCATAAATTCTATTTTAACATCTGGTTCTGGTAGATTTGAAATTATTTTTCATATGGTAAAAGAAAGTCCAAATTTTTTAAAAGACTATAGAACTTTGAATTTACTTATAAGTTCTTTTAATGACAAATATGATTATATTTATAAGTTGTGTTATAAAGTATTAGGGGTTTTAGCTACTCGTGATGAGAGAGATTTTAAAATGGATTATCCTGTTGTAAAAGAGGAATATTTAAAAGATATTTATGTAGATAAAAATAAAATAATAAATTTGTTGAAAAAAGATTTTTATAATACTACTAAAAAAGAGATGGAATTAAGATTCAAATTGATATCTGAAATAAGTAAAGAAAATGAGAATGATTTTTATATAGAAGTTTTGAATAGTGATATTAAAAATAATAATTTAAAATTATTAGTAATAAAAGCTTTATCATATGATATTAAAAATTTAGATTTAATTTTAGAATTATTTAAAAAAGGTAAAGAAAATGTAAAAAAATTGATTATGATTGAGTCTATGAAATGGAATATTTCAATACCTGAAATTAATATATTTTGTGAAAAATATTTTGAGAAAAATCCCAAAGAAATTTCTATTTTAATTGATTTTTCTAATAATTATTTATCAGATTTGATAGCTGATAAATTAATGTATTTTATAGATAATTTTGATAAAAATAAATTTGATTTAATTAATATTATCCACGAATATATATTAGCTAGTAGTAATAAAACATCTGATAAAATGTTAAACTTTTGGCGATATTATATAGAAAATTATCAGAATATTTCGCAAAAATTAGGCAAAAAAAATATAGATTATATTAATATGGTTGTTATAGAAGTTTTAGAAAAATTTATATTAACATTTAATGATAATAATAATAAAATAGTTAATTTATTATATTCTTTAAAAGAAGTTTTACCTAAACCTATAGAATATGTATTATTTTTATCAGATATTTTAACAAAACCTTCAGATATTTTATATGATTATTGGCATACAGAAAAACAAATTGAAAGAGATATTTTTAAAAGATATTATAGTATTATACATAATAATAGATATAATAATTTTATTTATATATCAACTAATTTAAGAAAATTTGATGGAGATTCTTTATTTTTTGAAAAGTTTTATTATGAAACAAATAATAAATTAGATTTGAGATGGTTAGAAGACTTTAGAAAATTTAATCTTGATTATTTATTATTTGAATTTTTACCTAATAATGATTATAAATTATTAAATACTTATGGAAAATATTTTTATGAAAGAGCATTTGTTTTTTTTAAAGATACTTTTGTTTCTTATAGTTTAGATATTAATTTTTATTTAACTGCATTAAGTTATTGCAATTATAATAAATATGATGGTATATTATCAAATTATTTTATTAACAATTATAATAATTTTTTACAATCACAAAGTAAATTAATTGAGCTATTTGTATTATTTAGAGGTTTTAATGAACATACTTTTAATACTTTAAAAACTGAATATGAGAAAATAGTTAATTTTTGTGAAAATGAGAATTTATATAAAAGAAATAAAAATTTAATACATACTTTAAATTATATAAAAAATTATATTGAATCTGAAAATAATAAATAAAAATAGGAGGTTAATTAAATATGAGTAATATACAAAGATTATCGGCAGAAATTTTATTTCAAAATGAAATCAATGCTTTAATTAAAGCTGAAAAAGAAAAAATTCCTATTGGTTGGAGTATGTCTCCAAAATCAGTTTTAACTTATATATGTGGTGGAAAAGTTGGAAAAACAGAAATAACACCAAAATATATTGGAAATCGTAGGTTAGTCGAAATTGCTATTGCTACATTAGTAACAGACAGAGCTTTATTGTTAATTGGAGAACCAGGAACAGCTAAGTCTTGGTTAAGTGAGCATTTGTCAGCTGCTATAAATGGTAATTCAACAAGAGTAATACAAGGCACAGCAGGTACAACTGAAGAACAAATACGCTATTCTTGGAATTATGCTATGTTAATTGCAAAAGGTCCTTCTCAAGAAGCTATGATTAAAAGTCCTATATATAATGCTATGGAAACAGGAACAATTGCACGTTTTGAAGAAATTTCACGTTGTGCAAGTGAAGTACAAGATGCTTTAATATCAATATTATCAGAAAAACGTATTTCTGTACCAGAATTGGGGATTGAAGTTCCAGCACAAAAAGGATTTTCTATAATTGCAACTGCAAATACAAGAGATAAAGGTGTTAATGATATGTCAGCTGCTTTAAAAAGGCGTTTTAATATTGTTGTATTACCTTCTCCAGATGACATAAATGAAGAAATAGAAATAGTAAAAAATAGAGTTAATCAGTTATCTCAAAGTTTAGATTTATATGCTGAATATCCAGAACATAATATAATTGAAAAAGTAGTTACTATATTTAGGGAATTACGCATTGGATCAACTTTAGATGGAAGTAATAAAATCAAATCTACAAGTGGAGTTTTATCAACTGCTGAAGCAATTTCATTATTAACAAATTCAATGGCACTTGCTGGAAGCTTTGGAACTGGTATTATTTCAAATAATGATATTGCAGCAGCTTTACAAGGGGCTATTGTGAAAGATGAAGATAAAGATTTAATAGCGTGGAAAGAATATATTGAAAATGTTATGAAGCAAAGAGGAGTAGATTGGTTAGAGTTATATAAAGCGTGTAAGGAGCTGAATTAATGTGAATAATACTACTATATTTGGTATTCGTCATCTATCTCCTACATCTGCTTATAATTTATATAGGGAGTTAGAAAGAGTTAAACCGGATATTGTTTTGATTGAAGGCCCTAGTGATTTATCAAATAAGATAAAATATTTTTGTAATAATGAAACTAAATTTCCTATTGCGATACTTTCATATACTCAAACATTACCAGTACATAGTATAATATATCCTTTTGCTATTTATTCACCAGAAGTTCAAGCTATTTTTTGGGCTTATGAAAACAATGTTGAATGTAGATTTATTGATTTACCATCTTATGTATTTTTAGCTTTTAGAGAAATTAATGAAAAAAGAGTTCTTAAAAATAATAATATAGCTTTTAAAAATAATGATTCTATATATAAAAAGTTAGAAAACTTTTTAGGACAAGATTATAATACTTTTTGGGAAAGAAATTTTGAGCATTTAAAAAGTTTAGATTATATTAAAGCTTTGGAAAAATTTGGGAATAAGATAAGAGAAAATAAAGAAAATAATGATAATTTTGATTTTGCTGAAAATTTAGTACGTGAATCTTATATGAAAAGAAATATTATAAAAGCTTGTAATGAAGGTTTTAAAAATATTTTTTGTGTTTGTGGTGCATATCATATTGAAGGCATAAAAAATATTGAACCTATGAATGATATTGATGAAAAAAATTTACCTAAGTTAGAAAATACTAATTCAACATTAATGCCATATTCTTATTATAGACTTTCTGAACATTCAGGTTATGGTGCTGGAAATCAAGCACCAGCATATTTTGAATTCATATGGGATTCTTTTTTTAATAATGATATTAACGAAACAGCATATAAATATATGACATATTTAGCTAGTAAAAATAGAAAACTTGGTAATATAATATCTTCTGCGAGTGTTATTGAAGCTGTTAGATTATCAAGAATATTAGCAAATATTAGAGGGAGTAAGTTTCCAGTTTTAGAGGATTTAAGAGATGCTGCAATTACTTGCATTGGAAATGGTAGTTTTTCAAAAATTGCTGTTGCAACTGCTGAAGTTGAGATTGGTACAAAAATAGGAAGTTTACCAAATAATGTAATTAATACTTCAATACAAGTAGATTTTTATAGAGCTATTAAAAATTTACATTTAGATAGATTTAGAACTAATATAAAAACTGATTTAGAATTAGATTTAAGAGAGAATATTTTTGTTAAATCAGAAAAATCTGCTTTTTTAGATTTATATCGTTCGTTTTTTTTACATCGTTTAAGAGTTTTAGAAATTGACTTTGGAAATTTTATTTTTAATAATAAAAATCAATCAACTTGGAAAGAATGTTGGAGTTTACAATGGACTCCAGAAGTTGAAATACAAATTGTTGAAGCATCTTTGTTAGGAGAAACAATAGAAAATGCAGCTTTTTTTAAATTAAAAGATAAATCAAATAAAAGTTTGTCAATTTCAGAAATTTCTGACATATTACAAGATGCTTTTTTATGTGGGTTTTCAAATTTATGTGAATTTATTATTTCTTCTTTACAAAAATTAGCAATTGATACATATGATATTATAACTATTTCAAAGACATCTGAAAATCTTTCTAATATTTTAAGGTATGGAGATTTAAGAAAATTTGATGCAAAACCTATTATTCCTATTTTATCTCAATTATATTATAGAGCTTGCTTAATACTTGAGGATTGTTGTAATTGTAATAATGATATAATAAAAGAGATAATTGAAAGTATTGAAAGATTAAATAATATACAATTAAAAAATGATTTTTTAGATGAGAAATTATTTGTTGATTTATTATTTAAAATTTCAAATAGAGATAATATTAATACACAATGCTCGGGTTTTGCTATGGCTATATTGATTGAGAGAGGAAAAATTTCTGAAAATTTAATTATTAAAGAAATTTCTAGAAGATTATCAAAAGGAGTACCTGCTGATTTAGGTGCAGGTTGGTTTGAAGGATTATCTAAAAAAAATAAATATTCTCTTATAACAAGGATTTCATTATGGAAAGAGTTAGATAATTATTTGAATACATTAAATGATGATGAATTTAAAAGAGCTTTAGTGTTTTTAAGAAGAGCATTTTGTGATTTTACAGCAAGTGAAAAAAGTGATATTTCGGAAAATTTAGGTGAAATATGGGGATATAATTCTCAACAAGTTTCAGGTATTATAATGACTGAACTTAATGAATATGAAAAAGAATTTTTGGACAATATAGAGGATTTTGATTTTGATAATATTTAAATAAATTATAATAATTTTAGTATGGTGATTTTATATGAATAAAGATGAAAAAATCTCAAGATGGAGATTAATTTTAGGTTCTGAAACGGATAAAAATTTTAATATTATGGGATTTGAAGGTTTATCAAAAGAACAATATTTAATTGATAATGCTTTAGCTACTATATATGGAACAGATAAAGAAAGCTTTGATATTTCTAGTAAAAAAAGTAAAAATAAATTAAATTCATCTCCTAATATAACTAAATGGTTAGGAGATTTGAGAAATTTATTTGATAAGGATATTATTAAAATAATTCAAAATGATGCTATTGATAGAAAAGGATTAAAAGAATTATTATTAGAGCCAGAAATACTTGAAAATATTGAACCAGATATTAATATGGCTTCGATGTTATTATTATTAAAAGAGCAAATTCCAGAGATATCAAAAGATTCAGCAAGAAAATTTATTAAAAAAATTGTTGAAGATATAAATAAAAAAATAGAAAGTGATATAAAAAGAGCTGTAAGTTCATCATTGAATAAAAGGAATCATTCTCCAATTCCTTTAGCTTCAGCAATTGATTTTAAATATACAATATCAAGAAATTTAAAAAATTATAATACTGATTTAAAATTGATTATACCAGAAAAAGTATATTTTTATGACCGTTCAAATAAAACCAGTAAATGGAATATAATACTTGATATTGACCAAAGTGCTTCTATGGGTGAGTCAATAATATATTCATCTATTATATCATGTATATTAGCATCTATTTCTGCTATAAAAACAAATGTTGTTGCTTTTGATACTGAAATTATGGATTTAAGTGATTTATGTCAAGATCCAGTTGATTTATTGTTTGGTTTTCAGATGTCTGGGGGAACAGATATAGAAAAATCTGTTGCATATTGTCAACAACTTATTGAAATACCAAATAAGACATTATTTTTTTTAATTTCTGATTTAGAAGAAGGAGGAAATCGAGCAAAGCTTTTAAATCGTTTGGAATATATGAAATCTTCTGGTGTTATAGTTATTGTTTTATTAGCTATTTCTGATAGAGGACAGCCTTATTATGATGAGATTATAGCAAAAAAAATTGCCAAAATGAATATTCCTTGTTTTGCTTGTACACCTGAAAGATTTGCAGAATTGCTTGAATATGTTTTACAGAAAAAAGATTTAAATGAATTTTTTAAATAAAAGAGATATTTAGATAAGTAGTTGTTATTATGAATATAAAATATTATGAAGGAGAAGATAAAATATTTATATATTATGTATTTAAAGATATAAAGTATAGTATTTCAATATAGATTGACTTTTTGATTGTTTATTAGATACCCGTTATAATAAATATTATAGTTATGAAAATGGTGATTTATTACAGTATTATTATAATTCACTTTATTTTGATAGTATTTGTATTATTAAAAATTTGAATATTGTGATTAGAGAATTTTGTAAATAATATAAGTGTTAAATATAAGTTTTTGTTTAATATTTTTAATATAGTTAGGAGTAGTAATTTTGATAATTAGAGAAATTAGGTTAAATAATATTGTTATACCTAATAATGTGTTTATGGCTCCACTAGCTGGATATACTTGCTATCCTTTTAGAATATTATGTCAAGATTTAGGGGCTGGACTTACATTTACTGAAATGGTTAGTGCAAATGGTTTGAATCATAATGATAATATAGCTAAACAAATAATATTTACTACAAAAAGAGAAAAAATAAAAGCAGTACAGCTTCTAGGTGGAGAACCTGATATAATGATGAAAGCTGCTTGTAGTGAATATTTAAAAGATTTTGATATTATTGATATTAATATGGGTTGTCCTGTTCCTAATGTTTTTAAAAGTGGTGAAGGAAGTGCTTTATTAGGTGATATAAAAAGAGCATATAATATTATATATAATTGTAAAAAAAGTGGAAAAATAATAAGTGTTAAATTTCGAGTAGGTATAAAAGAAAATGAATTAATAACATCTGAATTTGCAAAAATGTGTGAATCTGCTGGTGCAGATATTATTTCAATACATGGACGTAGTAGGAATATGATGTATAGTGGTATACCATATTATGAACAAATACAACAAGCAAAATCCGTTGTAAATATTCCTGTAATAGCTAATGGAAATATTTTTTCAAAATATGATGCTGATTTTGTTATGGAAAAAACTGAAGCAGATGGCGTAATGATTGCGAGATATGGTTTAGAAAATCCTTTTATTTTTAGTCAGATATTAGGAAAAGATATTAAAAAATCTAAACGAGATATTTTAATAGAACAAATTAATTTATTGGAAGAACTTTGCTCTATGGGTATTTATACTGATACTTTTGCTCTTTCATATATAAAAAAAATTTGTGGTTATTTTATGAAAAAAGAAAAAGGAACAAAAAAATACAAACAAAAATTATTTCAAAGTGGTAGTATGAAAGAAATACATAATATAGTTAATGAAGCTTTTATTAATTAATAGATTTATAAGCAAATGAGGTGGTTTATTGAGTTTTGTAATTGAAGATGATATTTTAATAAAGTGTGATACTAGAGAAAGTATAATACAAATTCCTTATGGAATAAAAAAAATAGGTGTTGATGCTTTTAAAGGTTGTATATTTATTAAAGAAATTAATATGCCAGATACTATTTATGAAATTCAAGATAATAGTTTTAAAGGTTGTAAAAATTTAGTAAAAATTAATATATCTAAGAATTTAAAAGAAATAGGTAATTATGTTTTTCATAAATGTCATAGTTTAGAAAAAATAATATTGCCTAATAGTGTTGATAAACTTGGAAATTGTGTTTTTTTAGGTTGTAATAATTTAAAAGAAGTTTTTTTATTGGGGGTCAAATTATTAGGGAAACAAGTTTTTTTAAATAATGTTAATTTAGAAAAAATACATATATCTAAAGATATTGATAAAAGTTGTATTGTTGATGTTTTTACAGGTTGTTATAAATTAAATAAAATATATTTTTCTGATAATGAAAAATATGAAATTAAAAGTTTTATTGATATTTTAGATTATAAAGATAGTGTTCCAGAATTAGTAGAACTAATTATTAAAGATGTATATCGAATGATGGATTTTGAACAGGGTGTTTTAAAAAAATTTTTAGTAAATTTAAAAGAAATTGAGATTTGTGAAGGCATTAAAGAAATTGGGAAAAGTTGTTTTTTTGATAAAAAGGGTATTAGTAGAATAAAATTTCCCAAAAGTTTAAATAAAATTAATGAGAGAGCATTTAGAAATTGTGTTAGTTTGGAAAGAATAGAATTTCAAAATTATGATATTGAAATATGTGATGATTCATTTAAAAATTGTACCTCTCTTAAATATATTAATTTTGTAAATGGTAATGAATATGAATTATCTGGTATAGAAATTAATAATGATTATAAAAAAATTCCTAAGCTTGTTAAAGAAATTTATAATCAAGTTATTGGAAATTTTATTATTAGTGGGAATACTTTAATAAGATATATAGGAAGTGAGGAAAGAGTTACAGTTCCAGATGGTATAGAGATTATAGGAGAGAGAGCTTTTTCAAAAAATGAAACTATTTTAAAGTTAATATTACCTAGTAGTGTTAAGATTATTGAAGAAGAAGCATTTTCGGATTGTATATTATTACAAAGAATAATATTATCAGATAATATAAATTATATAGGTGAGTCAGCATTTGAGAATTGTTTAAAACTTTTAAAAATTGAATTACCAAAAGATATTCACATAATAAATAAATCAACATTTAGTCGTTGTAATTCATTAGTAAATGTAGTTCTAAATGAAAATTTAAAGATAATAGATGATTTTGCATTTTATAAATGTAAAAATATCAAAAATATTAATATAAATCAGGGTATAGAATATATAGGAGAATTAGCTTTTTATATGTGTGATTCTATTTATAATATTTCAATACCAAAATCAGTAAAATTTTTGGGTAGTAATAGCTTTTGTCATTCAGGTGTTAGATTTGTTGAACTTTATTGTAAAAATATAGAAAAAAATGCTTTTGCATATTGTGATAAACTTAAAGAGATAGTTTTTTTTGATGGTGTAGAAGAAATAGGAGAAACATTTGCTATTTCTTGTACTAATTTAACCAATGTTAAATTTTGCGAAACTATTAAATATATAAAAAGGAATGCTTTTTTAAATACACCTTTTCTAAATAATATAAATGAAGATGAAAATGGTATAAAAATAAAAGATAATATTATTTTTGGAGTTAATACTTCTGTAGATAATTTAATTATAAATGATGATATAAAAATTATAGCAGGAGGTGTCTTTTATAATAGTAATGTTACTAAAGTGGATTTTAATAAAAGTTTTAAATATTTAAATGAATATACATTTTTTGATTGTAAAAATTTAAAAGAAGTAATATTACCAAAAGGTATAAAAGAAATTCCTAAAAGTTTTTTTGAAGGTTGTAATAATTTAAATATTGTTTTATTGAATGATGATAATGATAGTATAGAATTTATTAATGAAAGAGCATTTTCATATTGCGAAAATTTAGAGAATGTATTTTCATTAAATAATATAAATAAAATTTGTTATGAAAGTTTTTATTATTTATATAAGTTTTTTAAGAAAGATGTAATTTATAATAATATAAAGTTTTTATATAGTTCAAGTCATTATGCTATTAAAAGAATTGATACTAATAGTTATAATAATATTTTTATTTTTGGTAATTGTATTATAAACGGTTATGAGTATAAAGATGAGACTCTATATATACCAGAAGGTATAACAAGTATAGGAGGATATGCTTTTTTTCAAAATAATTATATTAAAAAAGTGATTTTTCCGAAAAGTCTTAGATATATAGAAGAAGAAGCATTTTTTAATTGTAAAAATTTAGAGGAAATACAATTTAATAGTAAATTAAATTTTATAGGATACAAGGCATTTTCAAATTGTATTTCATTAAGAGAAATGAATTTAGATGTTGATTATATAAAAAATAAAGCATTTTTAAATTGTATTTTACTTAAGAAATTAACTTTAAATAATGTATTAGTAATAGAAAATTGTGCTTTTATGAATTGTAATAATATTAATAATTTAGTTCTTAAAAATGTTAAAAATATAATGAAAGAATCATTTTCTAATTGTTATGAAATTGAAGAACTTAATTTAGAAGATATAAAATCAGTTGGAAAATATGCTTTCAAATCTTGTAAAAATTTAAAAAGTTTAATTTTATCTGAAAATAATATTATAGATAGTAGAGCTTTTGAAGATTGTTCATCTTTATTAAATATAAATATATTAGGAAGTGCTGAAAAATTAATTTTTAGAAGTTATGCTTTTACAGGTTGTACTAATTTAATGAATATTTCTGATAATAAAAATAATTATTTTATTAGTGGAATTAAATTTTTAAAAGAAAATAATCCTTGTTATATAAAACGTATTTATTCTAGTGCATTAACTTGTTTTTATATAGATGAAAATAATAAATTAATCAAATATTATAATTATAGTGATAAAGTTAATATTCCTAATGGTGTAGTTTCTATTAATGATGAAGTTTTTAGAAATAGAACAAATTTAAAATATATAAATATTCCAGATACAGTAAAATATATAGGTTCTAGGGCTTTTCATAATACAGAATGGTTAATAAATAATAGGTTAAAAAATCCATTTGTTATGGTTAATAATATGTTAATAGATGCTTCTTTATGTAAAGGAATTGTAAATATACCAGAAAATATTACTTTAATTTGTGGTTGGGCTTTAGCTGGAGGATATACTATTGAAACATTAATATTTAATATAAATGAAAATTATTTAAAAATAGATAATTATGCTTTTCGTAATTGTATAAATTTAAAAAATATTATATTAAAAAATAATGATGAATATACTATTTCATCTATAAATGATATTGAATTAGAAAATTTGCCTAATATAATAAAGAAAATAATTAATGAAGCTTATAATTGTTTTAAAGTTGATAGAGATAATATTTTATATGAGTCTACTAAGAGTATTAGTAATATTAAATTTCCAAGAGGTATAAATGGAATTAAAGAAAAAGTTTTTATTGATTGTTATTTGTTGAAAGAAGTTATCTTTAATGAAGATATTAAATTTATAGATAAAGAATGTTTTATGAATTGTTATTATTTAAAAATTGTTAAATGTGCTGATAATATTGAATATATAAATGAAAAAGCTTTTTCAAATTGTATAGAATTAGAATATATTGAAAATTTATATAATTTAAAATCATTGGGTAAAAAAGCCTTTGAAAATTGTGAAAGTTTAAAAGAAATTATATTACCTGAAGGTTTATACGAGATATTAGATAGAACTTTTTTTAGATGTAAAAATTTAAAAAGAGTTTTTATTCCTTCTAGTATTAAATTTATAGGTGAAAAAGCATTTGCATTTTGTGAAAGCCTAGAAGAAATAATTTTTTTAGGTGATAAAAATTTGGTAGATATAGAAGACGATGCTTTTTATGGTTGTAATATAAAATTTTAAATTTTGTGAGGAAATATGAGATATAGAAAATTAGAAAATACAGATTTATATGTTTCGGAAATTGGTTTTGGAACAATACCTATATTAAGAGGTAATGTTCCAGTATTACCTAATTATTATAATTGTAGTGATGATGAAGCTATTGAAATTATGGAATATGCTTATAATTTAGGTTGTAATATATATGATACAGCAATAGTACCAGAGTATGGAGATGCTGAAATTAAATTAGGAAAGTTTGCAAAAAAAATAGGAAGAGAGAAAATTATTATTTCTGATAAAGCTAGGTTTTTTAAAGGTAATGAAATTTATAATGCTGTTTATGATTCAATAAAAAATTTAGATACATATCCAGATATTTATTTTATTCATCAAGTCGATTTAAAAAATATGAATGAAGTTTTTAAAGATGGAGGAGCAATAGACGCACTTTTGGAATTAAAAAAAGAAAAAAAATTGAAATATATAGGAATAGCATCTCATTATTATGAAGTTTTATTGAAGGCTGCTTATGATGATAGAGTTGATATTTTACAAGGAAGTGGAAATATTTTAGAAAGAGGTATGTTAGAAAGGATTGAACAAGATTCTATTTTTAGAAAAAAAGGATTTTTGTTAAATAAAGTTTATGCAGCTGGAATATTAACAAATTTTTTTGATACAAAAGATTTAATAAATGGTGTTTTGACCTATCCTATATCAACAGCACTTATTGGATTTGGTAATAAAAATGAAATAGATAGTGCTTTTAAATATGAAAAATATAATAATTATGAGAGAAAAACTTTTGATTCTGTTATTAATAGTTTAAATATGATTTTTGAACCTATATATTGTAATAGATGCCAGAAATGTAAATGTGATTATGGTACAGAAATACATATTTTGTTTAGACAATATAATTATTATTTTTTGGGTAAAGATTATTGGGCCTTAAGGAAATTAAATATAAGTATTAAAGAAAGTGCAAATAATTGTAGGAATTGTTTAAGTTTAAATTGTATATTTTTATGTCCATTTAATTTAAAGATACCTGATATTATACAAAAAATAGAGAATTTGACTAAAAAATATATAAGAAATTCTATTATATAATTTTTGGAGGGTTTTTATGTCTGTTGCTTTGTATGGATTTGATAAAAATAAAGAAATTAAACTTTGTTTACCTATTTCTTTAGAAAAATTTTATATTACTTATTTGGAAAAAGCAATAAATGAATTAAATATAAAATTTATTAAAGATGGTAGTAATTTTGGTAAAGATGATTTATATTTTGTTTTGTATGAGTTGGACAATCTTTTTATATGGTGTTTGAAAAATTTAGTTGATAATAATTTAAGTTATATGTTAGAACGATTAGTATATTTAAAAAGCATAATACCTAAAGCTTTGAATTTTTATTATGATAGATTATATATATTTTGAATAGATATGTATAATTTTAAAAGTAGTTAATAAATAATTTTTAGCTAAATATAAAAATTAAAATTATAAATAATATATATATTTTTTTCAAATATATTATTTATTATATAAAATGCGAAGAATATTATTGATAAATGTAATAAATAATGATATTATATAAAAAAAGGAATGTATTTGGTAATAAATGTAATTAAATTAATTGGGGGAGTGAAAATATTTATTATGTTTAAAAATTTTAAAATTAGGAAAAAATTAGTTATATTAGTTTCTTCTATATTATTGTTTTCTTTATTAAATGTTATTTTATCACTTAATATAATGAAAACAATTAAAAATAATAGTAATAATTTTATAGATGTTGGGTTACCATCTATTATTTATGGAGCAGAAATTAAAGCAGATATTGCTGGATTTCGAGCTTTTGAGTTAAGATATATTTTAGAAAAAGAACCATTAAAAATGAAAGAGATTAAAGGAAGTTTAGATAGATTTAGAAATGAAATGAATTCAAATATAGAAGAATGTAATAAATATATGTTGGATTCAAATAATAAGGCAATTTTGAATGATATTGTTGAATTATGGAGATTGTATTTGGAAAAACATAATAAGGCTATGGAATTTTTTGATATGGGAATGATTGAAGAAGCTAATAAAATACTTGTTGATGAATCATATAGTATATATTCTTCATTACGAAGTAAGTCTGTTGAATTGGTTGATTTAACTGAAGATATGGCTCAAGATATGAGTAATTATGGTAATAATATATATCGTACTTGTATTAATATTAGTATAATTTGTACTACAATAATTTTGATTGTATCTAGTTTTATTTCAAAAGTTATTATAGATTCTATAACTAAACCTGTAGAACAGTTAGAAAATGCTATGATAAATCTTTCGGAAGGAAATTTAAATTTAGAGAGTCTTACATATAAATCTGAAGATGAACTTGGTTCTTTGACATATAACATGAGAAATAGTTTACAAAAGTTATCTATTATGATTAATGATTTATTATATTTGATAAATGAATTAGCAAATGGCAATTTTACTTGTAAAACTAAATGTGAAGAAGTTTATGTTGGTGAATTTAAACCATTAATAACAAATTTTAGAAAAACACGTGAACAATTAAATGAAGTATTAAATAAGATTAATGAAAGTGCAGAACAAGTTGCTGCAGGTGCAGAACAGCTTTCATCAAGTGCACAAGAATCTTCACAAGGTGCAACTCAACAAGCTAGTGCAGTCCAAGAATTAGCAGCAACAATTAATGATATTTATGTAAAAATTCAAAAAAATGCTGAAAGTGCTGAAATTTCAAGTAAACAAGCTGGCGAAGTTGGAGAAGGAATTGTCCAAAGTAATGAAAAAATGCAACAAATGGTTTCTGCTATGTCTGAAATAATTAATAGTTCGAATGAAATAAGTAAAATTATTCAAACAATAGAAGATATAGCATTTCAAACTAATATATTAGCATTAAATGCAGCAGTAGAAGCAGCTAGAGCAGGAACAGCTGGTAAAGGTTTTGCTGTTGTTGCTGATGAAGTTCGTAATTTAGCAAGTAAATCTGCTGAAGCTTCTAAGAATACTGCTCAATTAATAGAATGTTCAATTGATGCTGTTCAAAGAGGTAATTTATTAGCTACAGATGCATCTAATACATTAATGGATACTGTGGAATATGCTAAAAAAGTTATTAATACTATTGCAGAAATTTCAGAAGCATCTATTGAACAGTCTGATTCTGTTTCTCAAGTTACACAAGGAATAGATCAAATTTCAATTGTCGTTCAAAATAATAGTACAGCTTCAGAACAAAGTGCTACTACTAGTGAAGAGTTAGCAACTCAAGCACAAATATTAAAAGATTTAATTAATAAGTTTACATTAGAATAATGATTTTTAAGTAAAAAAATAATATATAAATTTAAATGTCAAGGATTAATATATCTTATATATCCTTGACTTTTTTTATTAAGAATAATATATATATATAATTTCTATGTTATTAAGTTTTAAATTTAGAATGTATTAATAAGTTATAA
>X157_Grey_Heron__coassemble_1154_pt1 | contig 30626 bp, 31 predicted proteins | sample X157_Grey_Heron__metabat2_low_PE_010 | metagenome-assembled genome bin X157_Grey_Heron | reverse complement strand
ATATAATTCATTTTATATAAATTTATAATATAATATGCTTTTTTAGGAGGTAATTTTGTGGATAATACAATTTCAAAAAATATAGGACAGATTCAAATAGCAGATGAAGTAATTGCAATTATTGCTGGAACAGCAGCTCTTGAAATAGAGGGAGTTTATTCTTCTTCAGGTAATGCAACAGATACATTTGTTGAATTTTTTGGTAAAAAAAGCCAGTCAAAAGGTGTGAGAGTTTTTGCAGATAATGGGGAAGTTAATATTGATATTGATATTATAGTTGAATTTGGTTCAAAAATACAAAATTTAGCAGTTGAAGTTCAAAATAAAGTTAAGAATGCAGTTGAAACTATGACAGGACTTGAAGTTGTACTTATAAATATTAATGTTACTGGAATAGTAACTAATAATAATAAAATTAAAGTTGAAGGGGAAGAGTAATTTTTATGGTGGATGTTGGTAAATCTATTAACTTCCACCTTTTTGAAAGAATTTAGGAGGAGTTATAATGCGTCGTAGAGATTTAAGAAAAAATGCTTTTATTTTACTTTTTCAGATATGTTTTACAGATAATATTGAAGAAACTAAAAACATTTTTTTCCAGGAACTTGAATTAGAAATAATGGATTCTGAAAAAGATTTTATTATTAGAATTGTAGATGGTGTTATAAAAAATATTGATGAAATAGATAATATTATAATTAAAATTTCAGATAAATGGGATATAAAAAGAATATCAAATATTGACTTAAGTATATTAAGAATTGCAATATATGAAATGAAATTTGATAATGAAACACCAATAAATATTGTAATAAATGAGGCTATAGAAATAGCTAAAGAATATGGAACAGATAACTCTTCTTTGTTTGTAAATGGTATATTGGGGAAACTTGCAAGTTTATGATTTTTATGTTTATTTTAAATTAAGTTTATATAATAATTTAGTTATAAAAAAATAGGTTTGATATTATTATTATTAACATTTAAATTATAAATTTAATTATTATAGGAGGGTTTTTATGAATTTTGAAAAAATTTTTAATGATAAAATAAATTATTGTGAAAGAATACTTGATAAATTTATACCATCTGAAAAATTTTATCCAGAGATTATATTTGAATCTATGAGATATAGTATTTTTGCAGGGGGAAAGAGAATTCGTCCTATAATACTTATTTCAACTTATGAATTGTTTTTAGATGACGAAAATAAAAAAAGTATAGAAGAATTTGTAGCTGCTATTGAGATGATACACACATATTCATTAATACATGATGATTTGCCAGCTATTGATAATGATGATTATAGAAGAGGGAAACTTACAAATCATAAAAAATTTGGAGAAAATATTGCTATATTAACAGGAGATGCACTTTTACATCATTCTTTCGAAATAATGGTAGATGCTTGTTTAAGAACAAATGATATAAATTATATTAGAGCTATGAAAGTAATTAGTAATGCTTGTGGAGTATATGGTATGCTTTCTGGACAAGTTGTAGATGTTTGTAGTGAAAATATAAGTAATTCTAATGTTGAATTAAATAAAAAATTATTAAATTTTATACACAATAAAAAAACTGCTTGTATGATTAAAGCTTGTTTTGAAGTTGGAGCTATAATTGGAGGTGCAAATGAAAGTGCACTGGATACTTTTTCAAAAATTGGAGAAAAAGTTGGTATTGCATTTCAAATACAAGATGATATTCTTGATATTTTAGGGAGTAAAGAAATATTAGGTAAAGATATTGGTAGTGATAAAAAGAATAATAAATTAACATATGTTTCGTTATATGGTATAGATAAATCAATAGAAGAAGTTGAAAAACTTTCGAATGAAGCTATTGATATTATTAATGATAAATTTGGAGAAAAATCAAAGTTTCTTGTTGAATTAATAAAATATCTTATCAAAAGAAATTATTGATTAAATTTAGTTACTCCATTTGATGATGGGAGGAATAATTATGTCAAATTTATTTGATGACTTTTTGAATAATACTCCTATATGGGCAGCTTTTTTAAGTTGGTTTTTTGCTCAAGTTATAAAAATAATTTTAACATTTTTTTCAGAAAGAAAGTTAGATTTAACAAGATTATATGGTTCAGGAGGAATGCCAAGTTCTCATACTGCACTTGTTATAGCTTTAACGTTTAATATAGGTAAAATATATGGTTTTAATACACCATCATTTGCAGTTTCATTAATTTTTTCTTCTGTTGTAATGTATGATGCAACAGGAATAAGACGTGCAGCTGGAAAGCAAGCAGCTATGTTAAATAAGTTAGTTTTTCATAGTGGTTTAAAACCTGAAGAACAACTTAAAGAATTATTAGGACATACACCTTTACAAGTTTTTGCAGGAGCTGTACTTGGTATAATAGTTGGACTTCTTTTTTAAGAAAGGATGATGTTAATGAAGGAGATGCTAAAAAGTATAAATTTTCCATCTGATTTAAAAAATTTTAATAAATCAGATTTAAAAAAAATTTCAAAGGAAATAAGATATTTTCTTATAAAAAGTCTTTCAAGAACTGGAGGACATTTAGCTTCTAATTTAGGTGTTGTAGAATTGACTATAGCTTTACATTATGTTTTTGATATGCCATATGATAAAATAATATGGGATGTTGGACATCAATCATATGTTCATAAAATACTTACTGGAAGAAAAGAAAAATTTAATACTCTAAGAAAATATAAAGGACTTTGTGGATTTCCGAAACGTTCTGAAAGTGAGTATGATATTTTTGGTACTGGTCATAGTTCTACTTCTATTTCTGCAGCTTTGGGAATGGCTAAAGCAAGAGATTTAAATAATGGTAATGAAAATATAATTGCTGTTATAGGTGATGGTTCAATTACTGGAGGGATTGCTCTTGAGGCTATAAATAATGCTGGCCGTTCAGGAACAAATATAATAGTTATACTTAATGATAATGATATGTCAATATCTAAGAATGTTGGAGCATTATCAAAACATTTTTCTTCATTAACTGCTACTCAATATTATTTAAATGCTAAAAAGGGAGTACATAGATTTTTGAATACTATGCCTTCTTTTTTGGGAAGTCCAGCAGTTAAGAGTATAGAAAAGATTAAAAATACAATCAAATATTTTATAATACCAAGTGTATTTTTTGAAGATATGGGTTTTAAATATATAGGAATAGCTGATGGACATAATATAGACGAACTTATACATGTTTTAGAAAATATAAAAAATATTGAAGGGCCTGTTCTTTTTCATGTTCATACTCAAAAAGGAAAGGGTTATAAATTAGCAGAGAATAATCCGAAAAATTTTCATAGTGTTTCTGAATTTGATATAAAGACAGGTAAATCAATTAAAATGTTAAATAAAAGAACTTATTCTGATATATTTGGTGATAAAATTATTGAAATTGCAAAAGAAAATAAGAATGTTTTAGCAATAACAGCAGCTATGGCTGATGGTACAGGTCTTACAAAATTTCAAGAACTATTTCCAGAACGTTTTTTTGATGTTGCTATCTCTGAACAGCATGCTGTAACATTTTCAGCTGGATTATCTATATATGGGAAAATACCAATATTTGCAGTATATTCAACATTTTTGCAGAGAGCTTATGATGAAATTTTACATGATGTATGTTTACAAAATTTACATGTTATTTTTTGTATTGATAGAGCAGGATTAGTTGGAGCAGATGGAGAAACACATCAAGGTATATTTGATATAGCTTATCTTTCTTCTATTCCTAATATTACAATTATGTCTCCTAAAAATGGTATAGAACTTGAACATATGATTGATTTTGCTATAAATTTTGATTCACCAATAGCTATAAGATATCCAAAAGGAGAAGATAGTGAATTTTTAGTTAATAAAAATATATTTATTGAATATCAAAAATCGGAAATTATATTTGATGGTGAAGAAATAGCTATTATATTTGAAGGTAATATGGGAAGAACAGCATTTGAAGTCTATAATATGCTCAAAAATAATGATAAATATAATCCTATGTTTATAAATATAAGATTTATCAAACCTATTGATGAAAATATGCTAAATATTGTATTAGATAAATGTAAATATGTATTTACCTTTGAAGATGGTGTTAGACAAGGAGGAATGGGAAATTTAATTTTTAATAAATTTGCTGAAAAAACTAATAATTTACCTGTGATGTATAATTTTGGTTTTAATGATTGTTTTGTTGAACATGGTAGTATTGATGAACTGTATAGAGATTATCATTTAGATAAATATTCTATATACAATAATATAAAAAAGATAATAAAGGAATAAAAATTATGGTGGAAAAAGAAAGGCTTGATATAATTTTAGTAAAAAGAAATCTTGTATCATCAAGAGATTTAGCAAAATCTATTATTATGTCAGGAAATGTTTATGTTAAAGGTATTAAAGAAGATAAAGCTGGAACAAAAATAGATATTAATTCTGATATTGAAATAAAAGGATGTGAAATGAAATATGTAAGTCGTGGAGGATATAAGCTTGAGAAAGCAATAAAAGAGTTTAATATAGATATAAATAATAAAATTTGTATAGATATTGGAGCATCAACGGGTGGTTTTACTGATTGTATGTTACAAAATGGGGCTAATAAAGTTTATTCAATAGATGTAGGATATGGACAATTAGCTTGGAAACTTAGAAATAATGAAAGGGTTATTTGTTTAGAAAAAACTAATATAAGATACATTACAAATGAAAAAGTACCAGATAAACCAAATTTTGCTTCAATAGATGTTTCTTTTATTTCTTTAACTAAAGTAATACCTGCAGTTTTAAGTATATTAGATAAAAATGCTGAAATAGTATGTCTTATAAAACCACAATTTGAGGCAGGAAGAGAAAAAGTCGGAAAAAAAGGAGTTGTAAGAGATATAAATGTTCATAAGGAAGTTATATTTAATATTATAGATTTTATTTTTAAAAATAATTTAGTAATTTTAAATATAGGATTTTCGCCTATAAAAGGTCCAGAGGGAAATATAGAATATCTTATATATGTAAGTAAAAGTTTCAATATTATAGGATTTTCGAAAGAAGAGGCCTATTATAATGCAGTTAATGTGGTAAATATGTCACATAATATTCTTAATTAAATTTAAGGTGAAAATATGAAAGTTATAGGAATAATACCCAATATAGAAAAAGATACAGATTTTTCTGTTACAAAAAGACTTATAAAATTTATTGAACAAAATAATTGTATTCCATATATACCATTAAATATTATTAATAATTATGATTTTAATAATAATAATTTAAATACTTATATCATTGATGAAAAGAAACTTTTTTTAAAAGCTGATTTTATAATTGTTCTTGGTGGAGATGGGACCCTTTTAGGGATTGGCAGAAAAACTGCAAAATTTAATATACCTCTTTTAGGAATAAATATGGGGAATTTGGGCTTTTTAACTGATGAAGAAAATATTAATGCTGAAATATCTATTTTAAAAGTTTTAAATAATGATTATAAATTAGAAAAACGACTTATGATAGAAGCTTTCATTAATAAGTCTGAATATGATAATATAATAGCATTAAATGATATATGTATTACAAGAGGTATTTTTTCAAAATTGGTTGAAATAGATGTTTATGTAAATGATGAATATCTTGATAGAATTAGGGCGGATGGTATAATAATATCCACTCCTACAGGTTCAACAGCATATAATCTTTCAGCTGGTGGTCCAATATTAAAACCAGATACGAAAATTATCTCAATAACACCTATATGTCCACATAATCTTTATTCACGTTCCATAGTTATATCTTCTGATGATGATATAACGTTAGTTATGTGTGGTAATTATTTTGAATGTGAGTTTATATTAAGTGCTGATGGACAAAATGGTATAAGATTAAAGTGTAATGATATTGTTAGAATTAGAAAATTTAAATATTTTACTACAATAATTAAAACTAATATGAAGGGTTTTTATGATATATTAAGAGAGAAATTGTCAGGAAATGGGGAGTAATTTTATGAAAGTAGCTAGACAAGCTAAAATTTTGGAAATTATAGAAAATAATATAATAGAAACACAAGAGGAACTTGCACAAATGCTTAAAGACGGGGGTTTTGATGTCACTCAAGCTACTGTTTCACGGGATATAAGAGAGATGAAATTAACAAAAATTGCAACAGAAAATGGAAAACAAAAATATTCTGTATATTCAAATAATGATAATGAAATTTCTGAAAAACTCATAAGAGTTTTTAAAGAAGCAGTTTTGAAAATGGATTATGCTCAAAATATGATAGTGATAAAAACTCTTGAAGGGATGGGTATGGCTGTTGCTGTTGCACTTGATAATATGCAAAACAATGAAATTTTAGGTACGATTGCTGGTGATGATACTGTTTTTTGTGTTGTGAGGGGTAGCAATCAAGCAATTTCTATTATAGAGAAACTTTATAAAGTTATACGTACAGAATAAAAATTTAATAAGTGTATTAAATCATTATATGGGAGGAACACTTTGTGCTAGAAAATATTCGCATAAAGAATGTCGCACTTATAGAGGAGTGTGAAATACAATTTGATAAAGGTCTTAATATAATTTCTGGGGAGACAGGTTCAGGTAAATCTATGATAATAGATTCATTAAATTTTGCATTAGGCGAAAGAGTTAATAAAGATTTTTTAAGAAGAGATAGCAATATTGCAAAAGTTGAAGTTCTTTTTTCAGGTAATAAAAATATTAATAATATATTAATTGATAATGATATTGATATTGAGTATGATAATAGTATTCTAATAACAAGAACTCTTAATTCTGCAGGGAAATCTATTTTTAGGATAAATGGTAATATTGTAAGTAGTAAATTGGTGAGATTGATATCAGGTTTACTTATAGATATTCATGGTCAACATCACAATCAATCTTTATTAGATTCTAAGAAACATATATTTTTGTTAGATAAGTTTTGTGGAATTATTCTTGATGAAAAGATTTCTATGCTTAATAAATTTTATTCTGAATATAAGAATATAGTTGATTCTATAAATAATATAAATTATGATGAAATGCAAATAGAGCAAAAAAGAGATATGTTATATTTTCAAAAAGAGGAAATTGAAAATGCTAATCTTAGTATTAATGAAGAGGAAGAGCTTAATGATAAGAGAAAAATTATTTCTAATTCAAAAAAAATTATGAATTCTATTCAGGAAATTCTTGAACTTCTTTATGAAGGTAATAATTTTTTGTCTGCAACTGATAATGTTTCAAAGGCTATTTATAATATTAATAATTTGGTCAACATTGATAGTAATTTTTTAAGTGTTTCTGAAAGTCTTGAAACAGTTTCAAATTTACTTTATGATATATGTTATGAATTAAAAACTTATTTTAGAGAATTTGATAATAATGATGATGAATTAATAGAAATTGAGAATAGGCTTAGTTTAATATATAATTTAAAGCGTAAATATGGAAAAAGTATATCTGATGTACTTCAATTTTATAATAATATTATAAATGAGATTGATTATATAGATAATATTGAAGACTTATTAAAGGATTTAAATTTAAAAAAGAAAAATCTTGAAAAAGATATAAATAAATTATGTGATGAGATAAGTAATATAAGAAAAGAAAAGGCTATTTTAATTGAAAAAAGTGTTGAAAAAGAACTTAAAGAACTTGAAATGAAAGATGCTATATTTAAGATAAATATAAAACAAAAAGACTTTTTTACATCTAATGGAAGAGATGATATTGAATTTCTTATTTCAACTAATTTAGGAGAAGAACTTAAACCACTTTCTAAAATTGCTTCTGGTGGAGAGATGTCAAGAGTTATGTTAGCATTAAAAACAATTTTATCAAAGTTTGATATAATAGAAACATTTATATTTGATGAAATTGATATAGGAATTAGTGGTAAAACAGCTCAAAAAGTTGCTGAAAAAATGATGAATATAAGTTTGAATAATCAGATTATTTGTATAACTCATTTACCTCAAATTGCTGCTATGGGTGATATTAATTTTTTAATTGAAAAAACATCATGTAATAATAAGACAGTGACTAATATTTATAAACTTGATTTTAAAAGCACTATAAAAGAGATTGCGAGACTTATGGGTGGTATAAATATTAATGAAACAATTTTAAAAGCTGCTGAAGATATGAAGAAACAAGCATATGATTTTAAGATTAAATTTAGAAAATAAAAGAGCATTTTAAATGCTCTTTTATTTATTTTGATTTAGTTTTATAATTTTCTTTTGTTTCAGCAACTCTTAATGATGATTTAGATAAATAGTTACTTTTATCATATTCTTTTGATTTAAGATATAAAATAGTGTTAAGAATAAATTTTTGGCTATCTTCATCTAATAAAAGAAATTCTTCCAATATATTGAAATTTTCAGGAAATTTTTTATCTAATAAATAGCTATTTTTATAAGGATTTTTAATATTACTTATACCAACAAGATAATCAAGAGAAACATCAAAAAAATTTGATAATTTAATTAAAATTTCAATAGAAGGTTCATTTGTTCCAGTTTCGTAACTTGATATAGTATTTGCTTGACAACAAATTTCTGATGCTAAATTTTTTTGAGTTAAATGTCTATCAGTTCTTAATTTTTTTAGTATATTTCCAAATTTTTTAGAAGTTATATTTTTATTGTTTTCGATATTTTTAGAAGCCATATATAATCTCTCCTTGATTGAAATATAATATAATTTATTATATTTTCATTTTTAGATATAAAAATTATATCACAAATAAATATAAAATTATATAAAATAGTTGAAAAAACTATAAATTTTTAAATTTTAGATAATTGATTTTTATTAATATAATATGATTAGATTTTTTTTAACTATTGACAATCGAAATTTTTAGTGTTATCTTATTAATATAAATTCCAAGTAATTTACTAGGAATTTTAGAGAGGTGAGATAATGAAAATTTCCACAAAAGGAAAATATGGGCTTAAAGCTATTATAGATATTGCTGTTTTTGGAGAAAAAAATTGTATAAGTATAAAAAGTATATCTAAAAGACAAAATATATCTGAAAGCTATTTAGAGCAAATTATATCTTCTCTTAAAAAAGCAGGACTTGTTGTGAGTACAAGAGGTGCAGGGGGAGGTTATAAAATTTCTATGAGTCCTAAAGATATAAATGTTGGACTTATATTAAGAGCTTTAGAAGATTCATTTTCTAAAGATTGTTGTGATGAAAAAACTTCTGCTTGTATTGAAGATTGTAATTGTTGTGTTTCAAAAAGTGTTTGGGATAGAATTCAATTAAGTCTTAATGAAGCTGCTAATTCAATAAGTCTTGATGAACTTGTAAATGAATATAAAAAAATTAATGATATAGATTAGATATAAATTATTAAAATTAGAGGAGTAATTATTTATGGATAGATTTGTTTATTTTGATAATGCTGCTACTACACCTGTAAGAAAAGAAGTTCTTGAAAAAATTTTACCATATTTTAGTCAATATTTTGGTAATGCTTCAGGTGTATATAATATAGCTAGAGAGAGTAAAAAAGCTATTGAAAAAGCTCGAGAACAAGTAGCAAATGCTATTGGAGCAAATGCTTCAGAGATTTTTTTTACAGCTGGTGGTTCTGAAAGTGATAATTGGGCTATAAAAGGTATTGCAGAGAGTATGATATCAAAAGGGAATCATATTATCACATCAGTTATAGAACATCACGCAGTTTTGCATACTTGCGAATATCTTGAGAGTAAAGGATTTGAAGTTACTTATTTACCAGTTGATGAATGTGGTAAAATAAGTATTGAAGATTTAAAAAATGCTATAAAACCAACAACTATTCTTATATCTATAATGTTTGCTAATAATGAAATAGGAACAATACAACCAATTAATGAAATAGGAAAAATTGCAAAAGAGAATAATATATATTTTCATACTGATGCTGTGCAAGCAGTAGGACATATAAATATAAATGTTAATGAAATGAATATAGATATGCTTTCTCTTTCAGGACATAAATTAGGAGCACCTAAAGGAATAGGAGCTTTATACATTAAGAAAGGAATTAAGATTAAACCTTTTATTCATGGAGGAGCTCAAGAGAAAGGAAGACGTGCAGGTACTGAAAATATATCTGGTATTGTTGGTCTTGGAGAAGCTATTGAAATTGCTGTTAAAGAGATGGACATAATTACACCTAAACTTATTAATATGAGAGATAGGCTTATAAAAGAAATTACTTCTAAAATAAGTAATACTAAGCTTAATGGACATTCTACTGATCGATTACCAGGGAATATTAATTTTTCATTTGAATTTATAGAGGGTGAATCAATGCTACTTTTTCTTGATATGAAAGGTATTTGTGCTTCAAGTGGCTCAGCGTGTACTTCTGGATCTTTAGATCCTTCTCATGTTTTGCTTGCTATAGGATTACCACACGAAAAAGCACATGGTTCTTTAAGAATTACTTTAAGTCATATTAATACAGATGAGGAAATAGATTATTTAATTGAAACACTTCCTCCTATTGTTCAAAGACTTAGAGATATGTCTCCATTATATGAGGAATATATCAAAAATAATAAAATATAAGTTATTAAGTTAATATTTATGAATTTAGGAGGATAAATTTTATGGAATATAGTGATAAAGTTATAGATCATTTTGAAAATCCAAGAAATATTGGAGAAATAAAAGATGCTGATGGTATTGGTATAGTTGGAAATGCTAAATGTGGAGATATTATGAAAGTGTATCTTAAAATTGAAAATAATATAGTTAGAGATGCAAGATTTAAAACATTTGGTTGTGGAGCTGCTATAGCTACAAGTAGTATGGCAACAGAGCTTATAAAAGGAAAAACTATACATGAAGCGTTAGATATAACTAATAAGGCAGTTATGGAAGCTCTTGATGGACTTCCACCAGCAAAAGTACATTGTTCTTGTCTTGCAGAAGAAGCACTTCACGCTGCATTATGGGATTATGCAGAAAAAAATAATATTGTTATAGATGGTTTAAAAAAACCAGTTAATGATATTGATGACCTTCATCATAATATAGAAGAAGAATAAAAAACTCCTAAAAAGGAGTTTTTTTTTATAAAATTTTTAATATAAATATTGAAGATGTATTTATAAATTCTTTATAAGCTTTTATATTTATATTATTTGATGATTTTAAGAAAATATTACTGTTTTCTTTTATTTTTAAAACTGTTTGTGTAGAATAAGATTTAGTATTATTTAATGTTGTTTTATTTTTAGTATTTATATTTATAATACTACCTTCTATTTCATATTCATCTATATTTATTGATAGTATTGTTGAAATTTTTTTGTTTATAGGTATATTTATAATATATTGTATATAAAACCAACCAGATTTTTTAACCTTTATATAATTATCATTATAATCAAATATATCAGTTAGAATAGGTATATCATTGAATATGATATTTTTTATTTTATCATCTGTTTTTAATATGTTTGAACTTGAAAAATAGGCAAATTCATTTTGAGATATATTAAAATTTTTTTCTTTTATATCACAACAAGGATTTTCTATTTTTTTTAATAAATTACTCTTTTTCATATTAATCAACTTTCTTTGTAGTTTATTTATTATATTATATGATATATATAGGACAAGTGTTAAAAAAGCATTATATTTTATTGATAAAATATAATGCTTTTTTTATTATAATTTAGCTACAAAAGATTCACAATCTGTACATTCTTTCTGTGTTGGATTCATTTCATGTGTACCAATTTGGATTTCATTAAGTGAACAATATGATTTGTCACCACAATGATATGCACATTGTTTTACTGAACATTTTATTGAAGTGTTTGCTTTATTCATTTTTTATTCCTCCTTATATTTTGTTTCAATATATATTATTCTCAATTTAAAAAAAAATATTTATTAAATTTAAAAAATTTTTTTAAATTAATTTATATAGATATATTTTAAAAAAAAAAAGTCAACTAACTAATATTTATATTTTTAAATTTTATAAAGTGGACTGATTTTGTTTATTATGCTAAATTTAATTTTAATATTGTTATATTAGCTATATATATGATATAGTATTACTTAAACAACTATATATTGTGGTTTTGAATTTCAATATAACTTTAAGGGAGGAATTTGGTTTTGATAAAAGTTATAAAAAAAGATAATACTCTTGAGATATTTAATTCTCAAAAAATTATAAATGCTGTTAATAAATCAGCTGAAAGAGTTATGATAAAGCTTACAAATGAAGATTTAAATGAAATTTGTGAATATATAGAGAATCATATAAAAGAGGAGAATATTTTTGAAGTTCCTATTCAAACAATGCATAATTTAGTTGAAAGTGCATTAGAAAAAGTTAATTCTTCTGTTGCTAAGAGTTACAGAGATTATAGGAATTATAAGCAAGATTTTGTTCATATGCTTGATGGAGTTTATAAAAAAGCTCAGTCAATAATGTATATAGGTGATAAAGATAATGCTAATACAGATAGTGCTTTAGTTGCAACTAAAAGAAGTCTTATATTTAATCAGCTAAATAAAGAATTATATCAAAAATTTTCTCTTAATGTTGAGGAATTGCAAGCTTGTAGAGATGGTTATATATATATACATGATATGTCAGCAAGACGTGATACTATGAATTGTTGTCTTTTTGATATGGCTAATGTATTAAAAGGTGGCTTTGATATGGGTAATTTATGGTATAATGAACCTAAAACTTTAGATGTTGCTTTTGATGTTATAGGTGATGTTATATTATCAACAGCTGCACAACAATATGGAGGATTTACTGTTCCACAAATTGATAATATATTAGCACCTTATGCTGAATTAAGTTATGAAAAATATTATGCAGAAGAAATAGAAAAACAAAAATATTATTGTGTAGATGATAAAGAGTATGCTGAAAAAATTGCTATTAAGAAAATAAAAAGGGATTTTGAACAAGGTTTTCAAGGGCTTGAATATAAATTAAATTCTGTAGGTTCCTCAAGAGGAGACTATCCTTTTGTTACTATGACAATAGGTCTCGGAAAAACAAGATTTGCAAAGATGGCTGCTTTAACGATGCTTGAAGTCCATAAAATGGGGCAAGGTAAAGATGATAATAAAAAACCTGTACTTTTTCCTAAAATTGTCTTTTTATATGATGAAAATTTACATGGTGAAGGTTGTGAACTTGAAGATGTATTTAATGAAGGTGTTGAATGCTCAAGAAAAACAATGTATCCTGATTGGTTGAGTCTTACTGGTGAAGGTTATGTTGCGGAAATGTATAAGAAATATGGTGAAGTTGTAAGCCCTATGGGTTGTAGAGCGTTTCTTTCACCTTGGTATGAAAGAGGAGGAATAAAACCAGCAGATGAGAATGATAAACCTGTATATGTTGGTAGATTTAATATAGGTGCTGTATCTTTACATTTACCTATGATTTATGCTAAAGCTGAATCAGAGAGTAAAGATTTTTATGAAGTTCTTGATTACTATCTTGAAATGATAAGAAGAATACATTTAAAAACATATGATTATTTGGGTGAAATGAGAGCTTCAACAAATCCTATGGCATATTGTGAGGGTGGTTTTTATGGTGGAACTCTTAAACAAAATGAAAAAATTAAACCATTATTAAAATCTGCAACTGCTTCATTTGGTATTACAGCACTTAATGAATTGCAAGAACTTTATAATAAAAAATCACTTGTTGAAGATGGAGAATTTGCAATAGAAGTAATGAAATATATTAATAAAAAAGTTCTAGAATTTAAAGAACAAGATGGAAAGCTTTATGCTCTTTATGGTACTCCTGCAGAGAGTCTTTGTGGTTTACAAGTTGAGCAATTTAGAAAAAAATTTGGAATAATTGAGAATGTATCTGATAAAGATTATGTTTCAAATTCTTTTCATTGTCATGTTTCAGAAGATATTACACCTATACAAAAACAAGATTTAGAAAAAAGATTTTGGGATTTAATGAATGGTGGAAAAATTCAATATGTTAAATATCCTATTGATTATAATAAAGATGCTGTAAAAACACTTATAAAGCGTGCAATGAAATTAGGATTTTATGAAGGAGTAAATTTATCTCTTGCTTATTGTGATGATTGTGGACATCAGGAATTAGAAATGGATATTTGTCCTAAATGTGGTAGTAAAAATCTTACAAAGATTGATAGAATGAATGGATATCTTTCATATTCAAGAGTTAAAGGAGATACAAGACTTAATAAAGCTAAAATGGCCGAAATTGCAGAAAGGAAATCTATGTAATAATGAAATTTCATAATATAACAAAAGATGATATGTTAAACGGAGAGGGTTTAAGAGTTGTTTTGTGGGTTTCTGGTTGTACACATCATTGTAAAGAGTGTCATAATTTTATTACTTGGGATATTGATACAGGTATTGATTTTGATGATGAGGCTAAGAATGAAATATTTGAGCAGTTAGATAAAGATTATATAAGTGGTTTGACTCTTTCAGGAGGTGACCCATTACATCCTTGTAATATAAATGATATAGGAGTATTTATTGAAGAAATTAAGAGAAAGTATAATAATAAAACAATTTGGTTATATACGGGTTTTTTATGGGAAGAAATAAGAAATTTATCTTTTATTAAATATTTAGATGTTCTTGTTGATGGTAAATTTATACCAGAACTTAGAAATATAAATTATCATTGGGCTGGTAGTACAAATCAAAGAATTATAGATGTTCAAAAAAGTCTTTCATCTAAAAGTGTTGTTGTATATAGTAAATGATAATTATTGTATTTTTGATATAATATTGATATAATCATTTAAATTATTTTTAAGAAAGAGGTTTTAAAATGGTTATAAATTTAAAAAAATTAAATAAAAATGCTTTAATACCAAAAAGAGGAAGTGAATTTTCGGCAGGATATGATTTATATGCTTGTATAGATAACAATATTATTATAAAATCTGGTGAAACTGTTAAAATTCCAACAGGTATTTCGATTGAAATACCTATTGGATATGCAGGACTTGTTTATGCAAGAAGTGGAACTTCAACTAAAAAAGGTCTTGCTCCAGCTAATAAAGTTGGTGTTATAGATTCTGATTATAGAGGAGAAATTATTGTTTTTATACATAATCATAGTAAAAGTGATGCTATGATAGAAAAAAATGAGAGAATAGCACAGCTTGTAATAACTCCTTTTTTATCGGTTGATTTTAATGAAGTAAATGAACTTTCTAAAACGACTAGAGGTGAAAGTGGTTTTGGTTCAACTGGATTAAAATAATTTTAAATAGGAGTTTAACTATGGCAGTATGTGGAAATTATATTTTAGTTGATAGTAATGATATTGATGATATAGAAAATGATATTTCATTATTATTTGATGAAAGATTTGAAGATGTTTTATTTGATATAGATAGAACATTTGATATAATAAATTTTATTATGAGAAATGGTTTTAATAATTATAGCATATTAGAAAAGCTTGTATTTAATGGATATTATATTGATAAAGAAGATAAAGAACTTTTAGCAAATATTAAATATATTGATGATGTAAAACAAATATATAATATAATAAAAAATATTAGTAAAGAAGAATTTAAAGAAAAATATAATTCTAATATTAAAATAATGAATGAAAGTGAAGATTTGTATCCTAAATGTAATTATAATGATATATTTGAATTTGTTTTTGAAAGTTTTGAGATAATTAAAAAAGTATATAAATTAGCTTATGAGCAAAATAAAAATATAATATTTTTTCTTTCATAAAATAAAAAAGTCTTTGTTTTAAAAACAGAGACTTTTTTATTTCGTGTTAAAATATTTTATATAAAATATTTTTATTTTATGTTAAAATATTTTGTATAATATATTTTTTTTGAGGTGAATATTATGGGAATGACAGGAGTTTATTTTATAGCAAATGAAGAAATGATTGATAAAGTATTAGAAAATAGTGATATTATATTTGATAAAAAATATGATGATTATTATTTTGATATAGATAAGACTTGGGAAGTAATAGATTTTATTATGAAAAATAAATTTGATGAATATGATATCTTAGAATATACTGTAATTAGTAAGGGGTGTTTACTTAATAATGATGATAGACCAATAGATATGGGATATACTCCTATATTGCTTATAGATGATTTTTTAGTTAAAAAAATATATAATATAATTAAGGATATTGATATGAAAATTTTTAAATCAAAATATAATTTTAAAGAACTAAAAAAGAATAAAATATATCCAATAACATCTCATGATGAAAGTGAAGATTTTTTTGAATATATATGGATTAATTTTGAAAAAGTGAAAGAAGTATATAAATTAGCTTGTGAAAGAAATAGTAATATATTATTTTTTGTATGGTAAAGGTGGATATTTGATATATGGGTAAAATACTTGTAATAGCTGAAAAACCTTCTGTTGCTAATGATATAGCAAAAGTTTTAAAATGTAAAAGTAAAGGAGAAGGATTTTTATATAACGATGATTATATTATTTCTTGGGCAATAGGACACTTAGTAACTCTTTTTGAGCCAGAAGATTATGATAAAATATTAAAAAAATGGAATATAGATAATTTACCTTTTATACCTGATAATATAAGATTGAAAGCTATAAATAAAACAAAGTCCCAATTAAATGTCTTAAAAAAATTAATGAATGATAAAAATACAGAATATATAATTTGTGCTACTGATAGTGGTAGAGAAGGAGAACTTATATTTAGATATATATATGAAATAGTAAGATGTAAAAAGAAATTTAAAAGACTTTGGATATCAAGTATGACTGATGAAGCAATAAGAGAAGGTTTTAATAATTTAAAAGATGGTAGTGATTATAATAATTTATATTATTCTGCTAGATGTCGTTCAGAAGCTGATTGGCTTGTGGGAATAAATGCGACAAGAGCTTTCACTGTTAAATATAATACCCTTTTAAGTATAGGAAGGGTTCAGACTCCAACATTAGCTATTATAGTTTCAAGACAAAAAGAAATTGATAATTTTGTACCAGAAGATTATTTTGAAGTTGAATGTGATTATGGTATTTTTAAAGGGTTATGGTTTAATTATCCTAATGATAATGAAACTAAAATAAAAAATAAGAAAGATGCAGAAACTATAGTTCAAAATGTAGAAAAAATTCATAAATCTATTATATATGATATAAATATAGAAAAAAATAAAAAAGCACATCCTCTTTTATTTGATTTAACTGAATTACAAAGAGAATGTAATAAAAAATATGGATTTTCGGCAAAAAAAACGCTTGATATAGCACAATCTTTATATGAAAAAAGAAAAGTTATAACTTATCCAAGAACAGATAGTAGATATTTAAGTGATGATATGAAAAGTAATATTATTAATATTTTAGATAATATTAATAATATTACTGATTATAGTAATTATATAATATTTGCTAAAAATAATATTAAGAATTGTTATAATAAGAGAGTTTTTGATAATTCAAAAATAAATGATCATACTGCTATAATACCTACAAATAAAAAATTTGATATAAATAAATTTACAAATGAAGAACTTAAAGTTTTCGATTTAATAGTTTTAAGATTTATATCTATTTTTTATAATAATTATTTATATGATACTATAAAGGTATATAGTAAGTCAGATAATGAACATTTTATATCAAAAGGAAATAAAATTATTGATAAAGGTTGGACTGTTTTATATGAAAAATTTAAATTAAAAGATGATATTGAAGCTATACTTACAAGTGTTAATAAAAATGATATTTTAGAAATAAATAAATGTTTAGTACTCGATAAAAAGACTACTCCTCCAAAGTATTATACAGAAGCAACAATACTATCTGCAATGGAAAATGCAGGAAAATTTGTTGAAAATGAAGAACTTAAAGAAGAATTAAAAGAGTCCGGTATTGGGACACCAGCAACAAGAGCTATAATAATTGAAAAACTAATAAAAGTAGGATATATTAAAAGGGATAAAAAAAATTTATTACCTACTGAAAAAGCTATTAAATTAATTGATATATTACCTAAAGAATTAAAATCTCCTGAAACAACTGGTAAATGGGAGAAAGGATTAAATTTAATAGCAAAAGGTAAAATGAATTCAAATAGATTTATGAGCAGTATTGAAAGATATGTTGATTTTATAGTAAATGATGCTAAAAATATAAATAATGATATTGTTTTTGAAAAAGAAAATAATATAAAAAATAATAAAAAATTTGTTAATTTTGGAATTTGTCCTTTTTGTGGAAAAAGAATATTTGAAAATACAAAAGCTTTTTATTGTGAAGATTGGAAAAATAATTGTAAGTTTACAATATGGAAAAATTCATTTGAAATTTATGGTGTGAAAATTAGTAAGAAAATCATTAAAGATTTATTAAGAAATAATAAAGTTAATAATATCAATGTTATATTACCACAAACAGGTGAAAAAGGTAAGGGAGATATTATATTAAAAATATTGAATAATAGTGTTATTTTAGAAATAAAAAATTTTAAGATAATTTAAGGAGATTTTATGATATATGTATCAATTATATTTTTCATATTATTTATAGATATTTTATCAAAGTATATAATAAATTTAAATTTGAATTTATTTGAGATGAGAGAAATTTTAAATAATAAACTTTATTTAAAGCACATAAAAAATGAAGGAATTGCATATAGTATTTTGAGTAAGAAATATAATTTTATAATGAGTTTTTCAATTATAATATTATTTGTATTAATTATTTATTTTATTAAAATTTTAAAGTTAAACAAAAATTTTTTAGAAAAATTGTCTCTATCATTTGTTATAGGTGGTGCTTTAGGTAATTTCATTGAAAGATTAAAATTTAGGAAAGTTACTGATTTTATATATGTAAGATGCAAATATATGCCTATATTTAATATAGCTGATATATTTATATTTTTAGGAAATATATTTTATTTATTTTTTAGTTTAAGAAAAAATAATTTTAAATAAATATAAATTTTTTCTTGATTAAATTTAATTTAACTATTATAATTATTTTAAAGTTCCTGCAATGTTCGATATCCTATTATTTTTGAACCTACATTATGAATTTGGGAATCTTATAAATAAAAAATATGTCAGGCCTCTTAATAATTCCCTTTGGGCAGAGGAAGACAGAGTTTTTTATTGCGGATACCCACCTGGCGAAAGCTAGGTGTCAAAAATTAGGAAACGGCATTTTGGGAGCTTTTATTATTTTATATTAAATAACTCTTTTTAAAAGAGTTATTTTTTTTACTCTTTTAGCATATTATTTTTTATATATGATAGGAGGGACAAGTTACTTATGAAAATTTTAAAAAAATATTTTTTATTATTTAATTTAATTAATATAGTTATTGTTTTAGTTTCTTGTAAGAGTAGTATATATGAAACTCAAATAAAAGATAATAATAGTCAAGCTATATATTATAATGAAATAGGAAAATTTGGAGAAGATTTGCCAGTTACAAGATTAGATGCAGCTATCTCAATATCTTCTGTATTTGAGGATTTTGATAATATAAAAAATCTTGAAAATAAAGCTAATTTTAAAGATGTTGATATAGAGAGTGAAGACTATATTTTTGTAAATTATGTTTTTTCAAAAGGTATTATGATTGGACAAGGTGAATTTTTTAATCCTAATGAACCATTGACTATAATACAGGCACAATCTTTAATGGATATAATAAATCCAGATAGTAAAACCAAAATAAAAATGTCTGATGATATAAAAGATAAACCTATTTCTTATGCTCTTTGGAATAGTTTACTTTTTGAAATTACTAAAGATATTGGTTGTCAGGAAATAGAGCTTAAACTTTTTGATGTAGATAAAGATAATTATATATATTATACAGACAAAGGAGAATTTAAATATTATACTACATCTCCTAATATATTTGTTGGAAATATTGTAAAAGTATTTGCTAAAAATAATAATATAATAGGATTTACTGAAATTATTAAAAATGAAATAGATTTATATAACGTTTTTTTAAAAAAAGAATCTGAAAATAAAGTATCTATAGATTTATTTTCAAGAAAAAGAATTTTTAATTATAGTATAGAAAATGATATATGTGCAGATATTGTTATTAAAAATAATGATATAGAAGTAAATGAAATTTATAAAAATAGTGATGAAAAGATAAAACTTATTTCTGATACATATATTGAAATTGAAAAAACTGGGAGACTTGAATATGATAAAAATTTTACAGTATATTCTAAAAATGGAATTATAAAAGATAAATCAGAATTATTATGTGCCAAGGGAAAGAGTGAAATATATATAAAAGATAATAAAGTTTGTTCTATATGGTTTGATAAAGAGGAAAAACCTAAAAATATAAGAGTACTACTTTCTGATAATTCAAAAGATGGATATATACAACAAGATATTGTATTAAGGTCAAAAAATGGATTTACATTATATTATGGTGAAAATATCAAGGAATTTATGCCTGATGAAAGATTAAATATTGATAAAGGAAATTCTGTTAATTATTTTAATGATAATTGTAGAATATATATTGTACCTTTAAATAATGGAAAGATATCAATAGAAACACTTCAAAAGGCTAAAAATTTTCCAGAGTATAGAGGTATAATAGAAATAGAAAAAAGAGATTCTGGATTTGTAATAGTAAACGAGTTACCATTTGAAGAATATTTATATTCTGTTGTACCTTGTGAGATGCCAATTTCATTTGGAAAAGTTCCATTAATGGTTCAAGCTATAACTGCTAGAAGTTATGGTTATAATCAGTTTTTTTTAAATAGATTTTCTGATTATGGTGCAAATATAGATGATACTACAAGTTCTCAAGTTTATAATAATATGGGAGAATATGAGGAATCTACACAAGCAGTAATAGAGACTGAAAATATGTTTTTGACATACGAAAATGTTGTTATAAGTGCTAATTATTTTTCAACATCATTTGGGTTTACAGCAAATTCAGGAGAGACTTGGGCAGATACTGTAACTAAGGAGTTTCCTTGTTCAACAAAAGAATATTTAATAAGCAAACCTCAATTTGAAACTAATAATATATTTGATTTATCAAATGAAGAAGAGTTTAAAAATTTTATTGAAACTAATATTGATTCATATGATAAATTATCTCCTTGGTATAGATGGAATGTAAATATGACTGGTCAAGAGCTTTCTCAAATTATAAAAAGAAATTCTGAAAATCTTTTTAGAAATAGTCCAGCAATGATGTTATATTCTGAAGATGGAATAGAATTTAAAAATGAGATTGCACCTAATATTGGAAGAATAAAAAATATTGATATTATAAAAAGAGGAAAAGGTGGAAATATTATGATTATTTTAATAGAAGGTGAGAATGGTTTTATAAAAGTAAATAGTGAATATAATATAAGAAAATTATTACAACCTAAAAGTTATATAGCTGAAAAAGATATAATTTTAAAATGTTCTAATGGAATAGAGTTTAAAAATTTATCAATTTTGCCTAGTAGTTTTTTTACTTTTGATTATACAAAAGATGAAGAAGGTTTTATAGAAAATATTATTTTTAAAGGTGGAGGAAATGGACATGGAGTAGGTATGAGCCAAAATGGTGTAAAAGGTATGGCTGAAAAAGGGTATTCTTTTGACCAAATATTAAAACATTATTTTGAAGGTACTAATATTAGTGTTATTAAATAATTATTTTAATGGATTTTATTAATAATGTTGAATTTATTTGATTATTATATTATTATAGTTATAAAATGGGAGGTGTTATATATGGATAATATAAAGCTTTATAGAAAAAGATATATTCCAGATGAAATTATATATCTTAAAGATGATAAAATTTTGTATAAAGATGATAATAAAATTGTTACAGAATGGAATGTTTTAAAACCAAGAAATGATTTTGCTAAAGGTATTTCTTGTTATTTTATTAATGAAGGTTATAAAATTAGTAAATTTATGGATATTAATAATAATCTTGTTTATTATTATTGTGATATTATAGAAGTAGAATATAATAAAAATGAAAATTCATATATATTTAATGACCTTCTTGTAGATGTTATAATTTTTCCAGATGGCAAAGTAGAAGTTGTTGATATTAATGAAATTGTAGATGCTTTAGATAATAATGTAATAAGTTATGAAATTGCTAAAATTGCATTAAGAAAACTTGATAATCTTTTGACTTTAGTATATTCTGATAAATTATTTGATTTAGTTGAGGTTTATTTTGATAGATGATAATAAAAAAGTTTTAAATAAAAATGTTCATAAAGGACATAGGAAAAGATTAAGACAAAGATTTATAAAGGAAACAGGAAAAAATTTTGAAGAACATGAATTATTAGAACTTTTATTATATTATTGTGTTTATATGAAAGATACTAATGAATTAGCACATAAATTATTAAAAGATTTTAAGAATTTAAATAATTTATTTTCAAGTACTACTGTAGAAATAGTCAATAAATCAGAAGTTTCAGAAAAAATAGCATTATTTTTGTCAATACAAGGAGAAGTTATAAGAAGATTTAATAATAAAAATTTAGAAAATAGAATAAAATTAAATAGTTCTGAAATTGTAGGTGAATATGCAATAAAGTTGTTAAAAAATAAAGTTTGTGAATGTTTCTATTTAATTTCTTTAGATGCACAAAAGAGATTGATAAATGCAAATAGTATTATTGAAGAAAATATAGATGATGTTATTAATATATTTCCTAAAATTATAGTTGAATATGCACTTATAAATAAAGCTACATCAATAATATTATTACATAAGCGTTTATATAATAATATTAAACCAAATTATATTGACATTGAAATAATAACAAAAATAATAAAAGTATTGAATATTATAGATATAGATGTTGTAGATTATATTATAGTTTCTAATAGTGATTATTTTAGTTTTGCCGATGAAGAATTAATTATGAATTATGATAAATAATTATGAATTAAATTAATTTTTATAAAAAAGTCTATCATAAAAATAGACTTTTTTATTTTATATTGTAAAGACTAATTGTGTTTTATTATTATGTTTTATATAATTATCTCTATATGTTTTAATGAAAGAGAGTGATATATATGATTTTTAGCAGTATAAGTTTTTTGTTATTTTTTCTTCCGATGTTGTTATTTTTTTATTTTATAGTTCCTAAAAAATTTCGAGAATTAAGAAATATTGTTTTATTATTATTTAGTTTTGTATTTTATAGTTATGGTGGACCTAAATTTATTTTGTTAATGGTGTTATCAATATTAATAAATTATATGGGTGGGATTTTAGTTGGAAGAAAAGTATCAAGAAGAATTAAAAAAATATATATTATTTTTTTTATTATGCTCAATATATTAGTTCTTATTTATTTTAAGTATACAGGTTTTTTTCTAGAAATTATAAATTCATTAAGTTTTAATATTTCAATTCCTAATATTGTACTACCAATAGGAATATCTTTTTATACTTTTCAAGGGATTAGTTATATCATAGATGTTTATAGAAAAGAAGCAAAAGTACAGAGAAATATACTAAGACTTGCTTTATATATTTCTTTATTTCCTCAACTTGTAGCTGGTCCTATTGTTAGATATACAACTATTGAAAATGAAATAAGTAAAAGAAATGAAAATATAAAAGGTTTTTCAAGTGGACTTATTAGATTTATGTTTGGATTTTCAAAAAAAATGATTATTGCTAATATTATGGGTGAAATAGTTGATGAAATTTTTCTTATGGATATAAATAATATGAGTTTTTTGACTTCTTGGATAGGTGCTATTGCATATACAGCTCAAATATATTTTGATTTTTCTGCTTATTCAGATATGGCAATAGGACTTGGAAAAATGTTTGGATTTCATTTTTTAGAAAATTTCAATTATCCTTATATTTCAAAGAGTGTTACAGAATTTTGGAGAAGATGGCATATTTCTTTATCTACTTGGTTTAGAGATTATGTTTATATCCCTTTAGGAGGTAATAGAGATGGTAAATTAAAGTATATAAGAAATATTATAATAGTATGGTTTTTAACTGGTATGTGGCATGGCGCAAGTTGGAATTTTATACTTTGGGGAATATGGTTTTGTATATTTTTATTATGTGAAAAGTTTTTATGGGGGAATTTTCTTTCTAAATCTAATAATTTTATAAAACATATATATACTATGTTTGTTGTAATAATTAGTTGGGTTCTTTTTAGATGTGAGACGCTTACACAGGTTATAGATTATATTTCTGTTATGTTTGGATTTAATTATAATCAATTAATAAGTAATGATTCAATATATTATTTGATTCAATATAAATTTGAATTTTTTATTGCTTTTATATTTTCTATGCCAATTTACAATATATTTAAAGAAGTTTTTCTTAGAAATAGAAGAATTCGAAAAAATAATTTTTTTAAATTTTTATATATATGGATACCGCCAATATTTTCATTTGTGCTTTTTATATTTTCATATATGAAGCTTGTTACAGGTTCATTTAACCCTTTTATATATTTTAGATTTTAGGAGGAAAATTTTGTTATGAAAAGATTAGCTGATTTATTTGTTATATTTTGTTTTAGTTTATTTATTTTTTTAGGTATGTTTTTAACAATTTTTGGTGAAAAAGAAGAGTATTCTTTTTTTGAGAATAGAAATCTTGCAGAATTTCCAAAATTTAGTTTAGAAAAATTTTTATCTGGAAAATATATAAAAGATGTTGATAAATATTTAGACGATTATGCTGCTTGGCGTAAAGAATTTTTAGAACTTAATACATTTATTGATATGAATATTTTGAAAAAGCCTGTTGTCAATGATATTGTTGTATTAGATGATATGCTTTTGCCATTTAATAAATTTGAAATTATTAATGAAAATGAAATTAATTTAGATGCTAAAAAAATGGTTGATAATATATCAAAAACAAGAGATTTAGTTGAAAGTTATGGAGGAAATTATTATTATACAGCTATTCCTTGTCAATATGCTTATTTTGAAGATAAATATCCTGTATATTTAAATAATAGAGAAGAGTATACAAGAGTAGAAATGAAATATTTTAAAAAATATATGAGAAATAGTAATATAAATTTTATAGATATGGGAGTAGTTTTTAATGATATGGGAAATCCTGATAATTTAAGTTCTCGTATTGATAATCATTATAGTCTTATGGGAGCTTATGAGACTTATAAAAGTGTTATTAATAAAATTAATGAAACTTCTAATTATAAGTTATCTTTACCTGAAAAAGTTGAGTTTAATAAAATTGATAATATTTATATGGGTTCAAGATTAAGGAAAATTTTTGGTATGAAAGAATTTGATGAAAAGCTATATATAGCAAAATTTGAAAAAGATATTGATATTAGTAGAGAAAATAATGGAAATTATTCTATACCAGAATTATATACATTACCTGATAAAAATGAATATGTGTTATATGATATTTATATGAATGGTGATATTGGAGAAACATTAGTTGATACAGAAAGAAATGATTTACCAAGTGTACTTATATATGGAGATAGTTTTACAAATGCTTTTGAATCATTAGCATATTATAGTTTTAATGAGATGCGTTCATTAGATTTAAGACATTATAATAAAATGAAGTTATCGCAATATATTGATAAATATAAACCTGATATAGTTATTTGTATTAGAGATTATGAATCTTTATTATCATTTGATGGTAATGGACAAGATATTGATTAGATTATATTTAGTGAAAATAAGACTAAAAAGCCAATAATATTTTAAAATTTGGTTTATTATCATTGCTTTGTATTGTTTTAGATGATAAAATTAAAAATATTTTATATTTTTGAAAGGAAAGGGATATTTTAGTATGTATGAGAAAATTTCAATACCAGAGATTTTTGGAATAAATGTTTTTAATGATTCTGTAATGAGGGAAAGATTACCTAAAAAAATATATAATGAATTAAAAAATACTATTGAAAAAGGAGAAAGTTTGAAATCAGATGTTGCTGATATAGTAGCGAATGCTATGAAGGATTGGGCGATTGAAAGGGGAGCAACACATTATACGCATTGGTTTCAACCTATGACAGGAATTACAGCAGAGAAACATGATGCTTTTTTAACGCCGTTGGGTGATGGTACTGCTATTATGGAATTTTCAGGAAAAACTCTTATAAAAGGTGAATCAGATGCTTCATCTTTTCCTTCAGGAGGTTTACGTACTACATTTGAGGCAAGAGGGTATACAGCTTGGGATTGTACTTCGCCAGCCTTTCTTAAAGAAGATGCAGCTGGTATAACTTTGTGTATACCTACTATATTTTGTTCATATACTGGTGAAGCACTTGATAAAAAAACTCCTCTTCTTCGCTCAATTGAAGCTTTGAATATTCAAGTGTTGAGGATTTTAAGATTATTTGGGAATACAACTACTAAAAGGACTATTGTTTCAGTCGGAGCAGAACAGGAATATTTTCTTATAGATAAAGATTTATATAAAAAAAGAAAAGATATTATTTTTACTGGGAGAACTCTTTTTGGTTCTAAGCCACCAAAAGGACAAGAACTAGATGATCATTATTTTGGAAATATAAAAGAAAGAGTAGCTTGTTTTATGAGAGAGTTGAATGTTGAACTTTGGAAATTAGGAGTTTCAGCAAAAACTCAACATAATGAGGTGGCACCAGCACAACATGAATTAGCACCAGTTTATACAGAAGCAAATATGGCTAATGACCATAATCAAATTATTATGGAGTCTTTGAAAAGAATTGCAGGACATCATAATTTAGTTTGTCTTTTACATGAAAAGCCTTTTGCAGGAGTAAATGGTAGTGGTAAACATGATAATTGGTCTCTATGTACTGATAATGGACAAAATTTACTTGATCCAGGAAAAACTCCACAAGATAATATTCAATTTTTATTATTTCTTGTTGCAGTAATAAAAGCTGTTGATGTTCATGCAGATTTATTGAGAGCTTTTGCAGCAAATCCTGGTAATGATCATAGATTAGGAGCAGCAGAAGCTCCTCCAGCAATAATCTCAATTTTTCTTGGAGAGCAACTTGAAAGTATATTAAAACAATTTGAAACTGGAAAATCAGGAAAAGTTATAGAAGATGGTAAAATACAAATGGGAGTTAGTACAATTCCAGTTCTTAAAAAAGATGCAACTGATAGAAATAGGACATCACCTTTTGCATTTACAGGAAATAAATTTGAATTTAGAATGGTTCCTTCTTCAGCAACAATATCAGGCCCTACTTTTCTTATTAATACAATAGTAGCAGATGTATTAAAAGAATTTGCAGATGAGATTGAAAAATCAGATAATTTTGATAATTGTGTTAATGATATTATAAAAAGAACTTATATAAATCATAAACGTGTTATATTTGATGGTAATGGTTATTCTGAAGAATGGATTGAAGAAGCTAAAAAACGAGGGCTTCCTAATTTAAGATATATGGTTGATGCTATACCTTATATTACAAGTAAAAAATCAATAGAAGTTTTTGAACGTCATAATGTTTTATCTGAAGTTGAATTGTATTCTAGAGCAGAAATAAGTTATGAAGCTTATATAAATCAAATAACTATTGAAGCTAGAACAATGATTGATATAGCATTGAAAGAAATAAGACCAGCAGTTATTGATTATTCAAAAATACTTGCAGATACTATAAATTCTATTATTTCTTTTGGTGGAGATGCAACAGTTCAAATTGAGATATTAGATGAATTGACAGAAAATTTAAAGTCGTTTAATAGAGAATTAAAAAATCTTCAAAAAGTTACAGAAGAATCATCTTCTTTTAGTGGAGACACACAAAGTAAAGCTATATTTTTTAAAGATAAAATAGAGTCTGCTATGAATAATTTAAGAATTCCTGCTGATAAACTTGAAACTATTGTTGATGAAAAAGTTTGGCCTTTTCCAACTTATGGTGAACTTTTATTTAATATTTGATATAAATAGAAATAGAGAGATATTTTAAAAAAGTATCTCTTTTTTTGATTTTATTTTAATTATTATGTCAAATAGTAGAAATAAAATACGAACGATTTTTAAATTATATAATATAAAATATTGTATAATTATAATATACAAAGGAGGAATAGTGATGAATTTAGATTTTAAAAAAAAAGATAATATTCTTATTGTTTCGATATTTGGTGAAATTGACCATCATACATCTGGAGAATTAAGAAGTAATATAGAAAAAGAATTTTTAAGTTCAAATGTTAATAATATCATATTTGATTTTTCTAATGTAACATTTATGGACAGTTCAGGAATAGGTATGATAATAGGAAGATATAAATATGTAAAAAATTTTGGAGGAAAAGTTTTTGTATCGAATATAAATAGTACTTTTGATAAAATTTTTAAATTATCAGGATTGTATAAAATTATAAAAGTTTATAATAGTATTGATGATGCAATTATAGCTATTCAGGAGGTATAAAAATGAATTATGACAATGAAATGACTATTTCTTTTACTTCAAGTTCGATAAATGAATCTTTTGCTAGAATAGCAGTTGCTGGTTTTTTTATGCAACTTGACCCAACATTAAATGAAATTTCTGATATAAAAATTTCTGTTTCTGAAGCTGTTACAAATGCTATAATTCATGGGTATGATAATCTTAATTATGAAATAGTAAAAATTTTTTGTGCGTATAAAGATAATTTAGTATATATAGAAGTGGTTGATACAGGAAGGGGTATTGATGATATTGAAAAAGCTATGGAACCATTATATACAACGAAAGAAGAAGAAGAACGTTCCGGTATGGGTTTTACAGTTATGGAAACATTTATGGATACAGTAGTTGTTGAAAGTAAAAAAAATGAAGGTACTAAAATAATAATGACAAAAAAAATTAATTCTATATAATTTTCATAAATATTTTAAAGGTGAAAACTATGAATGATACTTATGAACTTATAAAACTTGCTCAAGAAGGTAATAATGAAGCAAAGGAAAAATTAGTAAAAGATAATTATGGTCTTATATGGAGTATTGTTAGGAAATTTAAGTATAGAGGTTGTGATATGGAAGATTTATTTCAAATAGGAGCTATAGGACTTTTAAAGTGTATAGATAAATTTGATGTATCTTTTAAAGTAAAATTTTCTACATATGCTGTTCCTATGATACTTGGAGAAATAAAAAGGTTTTTGAGAGATGATGGAATAATAAAAGTTAGTAGACCTATAAAGGAAATATCTATAAAATTAAAGTATGAAGTAGAAGATTTTATTAAAAAAAATTGTAGAGAACCTCAAATTTCAGAACTCGTTGACATAACAGGTTTTTCTGCAGATGATATTATTATGGCTTTAGAAGTTTCTAAAGATGTAGAATCTATATATTCAACTATATATCAAAGTGATGGAAATACTGTTTATCTTATAGATAAATTATCTGAAAAAAATGATAATGATAAATTTATTGATATCATTGCACTTAAGGAAATATTATGTAAATTAGATACTAAAGAAAGACAAATAATATTTATGAGATATTTTCAAGATAAAACTCAAACAGAAATATCAAATAAAATAGGAATATCACAAGTACAGGTTTCAAGAATTGAAAAGAAAGTAATTGAAAATATTAAAAAAAATTTTTATAAATAAAAAATAATATTTGATTTCTGAATATCGTTTTTTATTAATTTAAATTTTTTATTTTTTATAATTTTGATAATAATGAAAAAAGGATTAAATATATTATACCAATTAATATAGTATATAATTTGCTATATGTAAATTTAATTTCCTATTATTATATATATATCTTATAATATATTGATATAATTAATGATAGCTTTACAAATCCTATTATACTTTTTAGACAATAAAAACTATATAATATATAATTGTTATAATGAACTAGAATTTAGGAATTTTTAATATTTCTAAAATAATTTTTATGATAGAAAATTTTAGCTTATATAAAATTATGAAAATAATAAAATAGATGAATATCTATTAAATAAAATTCTAATTTGATTGATTTATATATTGTATTTATACTAAATTTTTATTGTGTTAAGAAATTTTTATGTTAATTTATATAATATATTAACTTTACTTATTAATTTGTTAGAGAATATATAGTTAAAAAAAGAGTTTTAAATTTAAAACTCTTTTATTTTTTTTTTAATTTGTTATAATTTTTTATTATATATATATGGGGTGATTTTATGAACGATATTTTTTATTTTTTAGATATTGATATTGATTCTAAGGATATTTGTAATGTATTAGAAAAAGAAAGTAATATAGAAATACTTATTAGTAATAATAGAAATGATTTTGTTACTAATTATAATAATATTAATGAGATGATTCATATAGAATGGTATAAAATAAATTTATATGATTTAGATTATAATGAGTTGAAGTATTTAGAATCAGTAAGGACTATTTATTGTATTTGTCATAAAAAATATTATATTGATTTTATAATTAAAGAGTTGAAAAAATTGCTTAATATATTTGGTGGAACAATAGGAAATGATAATAGATATTTTGAACCATTATATAATAAATATAATATTGATAATTTTAATTA
>X157_Grey_Heron__coassemble_1150_pt1 | contig 30860 bp, 40 predicted proteins | sample X157_Grey_Heron__metabat2_low_PE_010 | metagenome-assembled genome bin X157_Grey_Heron | reverse complement strand
AAATTTTTTACATTCTATTTGAGTAATAATTAAATTATGATCAAGATAATTTCCATACATATAAAATATTTCATCTAATATTTCACTATTAAAAATTATAATATATATATTATATAAATACAAAAAAAATATAAAAATTAAAATAGTAACAAAAAAGCGATGGTTTTTCCATCGCTAATATCTTCACTACATAAATTAAATTATACTAATTCAATAATTACTTCTGGAGCTCCATCACCTTTACGAGGTCCAATTTTTATTATTCTTGTATAACCACCTTTACGGTCAACATATTTCGGAGCAATTTCATCAAAAAGCTTAGCACACATATCAACTTTTTTTGTAAGCTTTCTAACTTTTTTACCATCTGCTGGTACTTCTGTAACTGGATAAAGAACACTTAAAATCTTACGTCTTGCATTTAAACGACTTGGATTATCTTTTTTGATTGTTTTCTTTACTTCATCAAAAACTGTTACTCTTTTTCCATTTACTGTTTCTTTAATCCTTTTTCCATTTTCATCTTTTTTAGCAACTTTAGCAGTAATTTCTACTTCTGTAAAGTTGTCTTTTTCTTTAACAGCAAGAGTTATAAGTTTTTCAGCAATTCTTCTTACTTCTTTTGCTCTTGTTTCTGTTGTTTTAATTTTTCCGTGATATAAAAGATTAGTCACTTGGTTTCTCAAAAGAGCTTTTCTTTGAGCTGATGTTTTACCAAGTTTTCTGTATCCTGAAGCTGTCATTATTACAAATCCTCCTTGTAATCTCCTACAAAGCTATTGTAAAATAATAACTCTTTGGTATTACATTATTTTACACTTTGTATAATTATATTTATATAAATTAAAAAATTAATCATCACTTGGTCTTAAAGCTAAGCCAAGATCTGCCATTTTGTTTAAAACTTCCTCAAGAGATTTACGACCAAGATTTCTAACTTTCATCATTTCTTCTTCAGTTTTATTTGCAAGGTCTTCAACAGTATTTATACCTGCACGTTTTAAACAATTATAAGAACGAACAGAAAGGTCAAGTTCTTCAATACTCATTTCAAGTACTTTCTCTTTCTTTCCTTCTTCCTTTTCAACCATAATTTCAGTATTTTTAGCACTATCTGATAAATCAATAAAAAGATTTAAATGTTCATTTAATATTCTAGCTCCAAGACTTACTGCATCATCTGGAGCAATAGTACCATTTGTCCATACTTCGAGTGTTAACTTATCATAGTCTGTTATTTGACCAACACGAGTATTTTCAACAAGAAAATTCACTCTATTAACAGGAGTAAATATTGAATCAACAGGCAACATACCTATTGGCTGATCATCTTTCTTATTTTTATCAGCACCAATATATCCTCTACCTTTTTGCACTGTAATTTCCATATATAATTTACTATTATGTCCACCACTTAAAGTAGCAATATGATGCTCTGGATTTAATATTTCAATATCACTATCTGCCTTTATATCAGAAGCCTTAACCTCTCCTTCACCTTCCATATCAATATATATAATTTTAGGTTCATTTCCTTCACTTGTATTTTTAATAGCAAGTCCTTTAAGATTAAGAATTATTTCTGTTACATCTTCTTTTACTCCAGGAATTGTTGAAAATTCGTGAACTACTCCATCAATTTTAATATTACTTACAGCTGCACCCGGCAAAGAAGAAAGTAAAATTCTTCGTAAAGAATTACCAAGTGTAGTTGCATAACCTCTTTCAAGAGGAGCGACAATGAAACGTCCATAAGAACCATTTATTTCATCAATTTCAATACGAGGTTTTTCAAACTCTATCACTTATTTTAAACCTCCCTTTAGATAATTAAAGTGAAACTATGAAAACCATAGGAACGAAAAACACGTTCTCTTTACAATAAATATTACATATCAAAATAAATTAAAAATTATTAATTCTTAATATATCATAATATAATTATATTTACAATATAATAAAAATTTTATATCTAAAAAATTATTTTGAATATAACTCAACAATAAGCGTTTCTAAAACTGGAACATCTATTTGTTCTCTTTGTGGTTTAGATATAACATTTCCTTTTAATTCTTGATGATTTACTTGTAACCATTCTGGAACTATTCTACTACCAGTAACTTCAAGAATATCTTTATATCTTTGAATATCTTTATATTTTTCTTTTACTTCTATTATATCTCCAATTTTTAAAGCATAAGAAGGAATATCAACTGGTTTTCCGTTTACTAATATATGCTTATGACGAACAATTTGTCTTGCTTCTTTTCTTGTTCTACCATAACCTAATCTAAACATTACATTATCAAGACGCATTTCTAATAACATAAGTAAGTTTTCACCAGGTATACCTTCTTTTTTAGCTATTTTTTCAGCTTTAGCATAATATCCTCTAAATTGTTTTTCAAGAACACCATATATAAATTTAGCCTTTTGCTTTTCTCGTAATTGAAGACCGTACTCACTCATTTTTTTTCCGGCTCTAAGTGATTGTTTTTTTGATTTTTTGTCAATTCCTAAGTAAATTGGATCAAGATCAAGTGATCTACATCTCTTAAGAACTGGAACTCTATCTCTTGCCATTTATTAAGCACCTCCTATTAGATTAAACTCTTCTGCGTTTTGGTGGTCTACAACCATTATGTGGTACAGGAGTTACATCTTTTATAAGTGTTACTTCAAGACCAGCTGCTTGTAAAGCACGAATAGCTGCTTCACGACCTGAACCAGGACCTTTAACAAAAACCTCAACAATTTTTAAACCATAATCTGTAGCTGCTTTAGCTGCTGTATCTGCTGCCATTTGAGCTGCATATGGAGTTGATTTTCTTGAACCTCTAAAACCTAATTGTCCGGCACTCGCCCAAGAAAGAGCATTTCCTGCTGCATCTGTAATTGTTACTATTGTATTATTAAATGTAGATTGGATATGAGCTTGACCACGTTCTACACGTCTCTTATCACGACGTCTACGACTTGACGCCTTTTTAACAGCTTTTTTTGCCATTATTCAAACCTCCCTATAATTATTTCTTCTTATTAGCTACAGTTTTTCTAGGACCTTTTCTTGTTCTAGCATTTGTTTTTGTTTTTTGTCCTCTAACTGGAAGTCCTCTTCTATGACGAATTCCACGATAACAGCCAATTTCCATAAGACGTTTGATATTAAGAGCTATTTCTCTTCTTAAATCTCCTTCAACAGTTTGTGAACGTTCAATAACTTCACGAATTTTAGCAACTTCATCATCTGTTAAGTCTCTTACTCTTGTATCAGGATTAACACCAGCTTCTTTAAGAATTCTAATTGAACTTGCATGACCGATACCATATACATAAGTAAGACCTATTTCAATACGTTTTTCTCTTGGTAAGTCTACACCAGCAATACGTGCCATGTATATTTACACCTCCTAAATTATTTATCTCAATAAATTATAATTCATATCTAATACTAATTGCCCATTGGGTATACAAACAAATTTCTCAGACCGTCTGCCTGTGTGCGGAATTCGCTTTTAACTGTATACTCCTCCTGGCTTAGTTGACGGATTTATTGATGATTTTTTAGGGCACCTGACCCTATCTACAACCATATATAATAAACCGCAGATTATCAGCCTTGCTTCTGTTTATGTTTTGGATTTTCACAAATAACCATTACTCGACCTTTTCTTTTAATAATTCTGCATTTTTCACACATTGGTTTCACAGATGGTCTAACTTTCATTATGACCTCTCCTTTCTTAAACTCCTTATTTAGCTCTCCAAATTATTCTACCTTTTGTAAGATCATATGGAGACATTTCAACGAGTACTTTATCACCTGGAAGAATTCTTATAAAATTCATACGAAGTTTTCCAGAGATATGAGCTAATATCTGATGCCCATTTTCAAGTTCAACTTGAAACATAGCATTAGGTAATTTTTCTAATACGGTTCCTTCTACTTCTATAACATCGTCTTTTGACAAGGCTAAGAACCTCCTTAAATATGTTACACTATTATTTACTATCATTATTAATATATTTTTTTAAAGCTTTAACTATATCAGAATCTAATAAATATTCATTGTTCTCAAGTTTATTATTCAAATTCATATCAATATAGTTTGTTTTTTGAATATGCTTAATTTTTTTTCTTTTGGGCTTTTCAATTTTTCTAATCTTTCCATCAGCAATATATATATATTGTTTCTCAATATCAACAACAACAAAAATATTTCCTTTATCATGTCCATTTTTAGAAAAAACAATTTGTCCCAATTTAAACGACATATGGATACCACCACAACTTTTCATTTCAAAGTTTTAAAGTAAGCAATTCTGGCTCACCATCAGTTATGAGAACAGTATTTTCATAGTGTGCAGATAATTTAAAATCTTGAGTAACAACAGTCCAATTATCATCAAGAACTCTTACTTTATATGTTCCCATATTAACCATTGGTTCTATTGCAAGAACCATACCTTTTATAAGTTTTGGTCCTCTTCCGACTGATTTATAATTATATATAACTGGGTCTTCATGCAATTTTGAGCCTATACCATGTCCTACATAATCACGAACAACAGAAAATCCATTAGACTCAACATATTTTTGTATAGCTGCACCAATTTCATTTAAATGACAATTAGCTTTAGCAAATTTTATACCTTCAAAAAAACTTTGTTTTGTAACATCTATAAGTCGTTGAGCTTCTTTTGAAATATTACCAACAGGATATGTTCTTGCACAATCTCCATGAAATCCATCAATATATGCTCCCATATCTATACTTATAATGTCACCATCTTTTAAAACTTTTATACTTGGAATTCCATGAATTAATTCTTCATTAACAGAAGTACATATTGAGCCTGGAAATCCACCATAGCCTTTAAATGAAGGAATAGCACCACAGCTTCTTATATAATCTTCAGCAATTTTGTCAAGATATTTTGTTGTTACTCCAATTTTTATCTCGTTTCTGAGAATCTCATCTAAATCTGAAAGTATTTTTCCAGCTTTACGCATTTTTTCAATCTGTTCTTGATTTTTTATTGTTATAGCCATTTTAAGCCTTCTCTCCTAATTCTGATATAATTACTTTTGTAACCTCATCAATATCTAAGAGTCCATTTACTTCAAAAAGAAGATTTTTTTTCTTATAATAATCTACTAAAGGTTCTGATTGTTCATGAAACGTTTTAAGCCTTATTTTTCCCGCTTCTACAGTATCATCTTTTCTTTGTATAAGTTTTTCATTACATACATCACATACACCTTTAACTTTTGAAGGAATTGAAAGTTTATTATAAGTAGAACCACATTTAGGACAAGTCTCCCTTGCTGCAAGCCTTTCGATTGTATATTCATCTGGAGTATTTATATAAATAACTCTATCAATATTACCTATTATATCATAAAGCATTTCTGCCTGTGCAACAGTACGAGGAAAACCATCAAAAATATATCCATTTTTACAATCATCTTCTGAAATTCTTGATTTGACTAATTCCATAATAATATCATCTGAAACAAGACCACCACAAGCCATAACACTTTTTATTTTTTCACCAAGTTCAGTTCCTTTATCAATATGATCACGAAGAATATCACCTGTTGAAATGTGTGCAATATTATAATGTTTGATTAACCTTTTTGCTTGTGTTCCTTTGCCTGCAGCTGGAGCACCAATAAGTATCAACTTCATATATTACGCACCCTCCTTATATTTACAACGAACCCCTCAGGGAATGACAAGCATTCCCTAAAAGATTAATTATTATTTATTTAAAAAACCTTTGTAGTGTCTCATTAGCAATTGTGATTCAAGAGCTTTAACAAGGTCAAGACAAACACCTACAACAATTATAAGGGTTGTTCCTCCAAAACCTACATTCATACCAAGTCCCCATTGTAAAAGTACAGGTATCATAGCAATTAAAGCATAACATACTGCACCAACAAATGTTACTCTATTAACTACTCTTGTAATATAATTGCTTGTTGGCTGACCTGGTCTTATACCTGGTATAAATCCGCCATTTTTTTTCATATTTGCTGCAATTTCATTAGGATTTATAACTATTGAAGCATAAAAATATGTGAAAAAAATTATTAACACAATATATAAAACAAAACCTATTGGATTTGTCATTCTTAATACTTCAATAACCTTTTGCATTGTTTCAGAAGGCTTTATAAATTGTGCAATAGTCTCTGGAAACTGAAGCAATGAAATTGCAAAAATTATAGATATAACACCTGAAGTATTAACTTTAATAGGCATAAATGTTGATCTTCCTCCAACACTTCTTCTCCCTACCATTTTTGATGAATACTGAACAGGTATTCTTCTTTCACCATTATTTGCAATTACAATAAAAACAATTACAACAAGTAATATCAACAATAATCCTATTACTTTAAGTATTCCTGTTACATCTCCACCTTTTACATAATAATAAAGAGTTGAAATACCCATAGGAAGATTTGAAACGATATTGATAAATATAATCATTGATGAGCCATTACCAACACCTTTTGCTGTAATTTGTTCCGCAAGCCACATAATAAATGTAGTACCACATATCAGTGTTAAAACAGATACAATATATATCCAAACACTTTGTGTAAGAAACATACTTCTATAACTTAATGTTAGTCCTATACCTTGAATAGTAGCAAGTAAAACAGTAAGATTTCTTGTATAAGCTTGAATTCTTTTACGTCCATCTTCTCCTTCTTTTGCAATTTGTTCAAGTTTAGGAATAGCAACACGTAAAAGCTGCATAATAATTGATGAAGTAATATAAGGCCCAATTCCCATAGCCATTATTGACCATCTAGAATTTGCACCACCAGAAATTATATTATATAATGTTCCAGTTGCTGAAGCATCTTGTGCTGCTTTTACTGCCATAACATCAATACCTGGTATTGCTATATGTGAACCTAATCTTACTATTGTAAGTATCATCAAAGTATAAAGCATTTTTTTACGTATGTCTTTAACCTTCCACGCATTCTTGAATATGCTGAACAATTAGATCACCTCTGCTTTTCCACCAGCAGCTTCAATTTTTTCCACAGCAGATTTGCTAAAATAATTTGCTTTAACTGTTAATTTTCTTTCAAAATCACCAAAACCAAGAATTTTTACTCCATCTTTAGGATTACTTACAAGTCCAACTGATTTTAATGCTTCTATATCAACAATATCATTATCATTAAAAATATTTAAATGATACAAATTAATACCTATAATTTCTTTAGAATTTCTACATTTAAAACCTCTTTTTGGAAGTCTTCTATAAAGTGGCATTTGTCCACCTTCAAAACCATTTTTTCCACCACTTCCAGAACGTGCTCCTTGACCTTTATGCCCTCTACCAGCTGTTTTACCATTACCTGAAGCATGTCCTCTTCCTCTTCTCCAAGCTTTAGCTTTAGAACCATCAGCAGGTTTCAATTCACATAATTTCATACTTAACACCTCCTTAATTATTAAATTATACTTCTTCAACTTTTACAAGATGACTTATTTTATTTATCATACCTCTAATAGCTGCATTATCTTTTTGAATTACAAAACCTTGTGTCTTTTTAAGACCTAAGGCTTGAACAATTTTTCTATGTTTTGGTTTAGCACCAATAACTGATTTAGCTAATGTGATTTTTAAATCTGCCATTTTCTAATCCCTCCATTATCCTAAGAGCTTCTCTACGCTGATTCCTCTTAATTTAGCTACCTCTTCAGGAGTTTTTGTTCTTGATAATCCATCAATTGTAGCACTTACAACGTTTCTTTTGTTGTTTGAGCCTAAGGATTTTGTTCTTATATTTCTAATACCAGCTAACTCAAGAACAGCACGAGCAGGACCTCCTGCTATAATACCTGTACCTTCAACAGCTGTCATCATTAAAACACTTGCACTACCAAACTTACCTGTAATATCATGGTAAATACTATCTACATCGTTTCTTTCAACATATATAAGATTTTTCATTGCGTCTTCTTTACCTTTACGTATAGCATCTGGAATTTCTGATGCTTTACCAAGTCCACAACCAACGTGTCCGTTTTCATCTCCAACTACAACCAATGCAGCAAATCTGAAAGTACGTCCACCCTTAACAACCTTTGTTACACGATTGATAGTAACTACTTTATCTTTAAGATCTAAAGTACTTGGATCGATTCTTTTCACTTTACTTCCTCCCTGCCTTAGAATTTTAATCCGGCTTCTCTTGCTGCTTCAGCCAATGCCTTTATTTTTCCATGGTATACAAAACCTCCACGGTCAAATACTACTTCATTAATACCTTTTTCAATTGCTTTTTTAGCAATAGCTGTTCCAACAACTTCAGCAGCAGCTACTGTTGAAGTAAATTCAACTTTACTTGCTATATCAGACTCCATTGTTGAAGCTGCAACCAATGTATTACCACAAACATCATCAATAATTTGAGCATACATATGTTTATTTGATCTAAAAACTGCCAATCTTGGTTTTTGTGCAGTACCACTAATTTTATTACGTATTCTATGATGACGTTTTATACGGGCAACAGCACGTGATGGCTTATTTATCATATGGATTTCACTCCTTTTATATATTTCTCTAAATTAGTCAATTTCTGATATAAATAGATAAAAGCTTTAAACAATATATACATATATTGTTTATTAAAGCTTATATTATTTCTTACCAGTTTTACCAACTTTACGTCTAATTTTTTCATCAGCATATTTAATACCTTTACCTTTATAAGGCTCTGGTGGTCTTTTGGTTCTAATTTCAGCAGCAAATTGCCCAACTTTTTCTTTATCTATACCTTTAACAATAATCTTATTTTGTCCCTCAAGTACTGTTTCAATACCCTCTGGATCTATCATTTCAACAGGGTGTGAATAACCAAGTGTCAAAGTTAATTTTTTACCTGATTTAGCCGCTCTATAACCAACCCCATTAATTTCAAGAACTTTTTCATAACCTTTAGTAACACCAATAACCATATTACTCAAAAGTGTTCTTGTTAAACCATGCAATGATTTATGTCTTTTTAAATCACTTGGTCTTGTAACACAAATTTGACCAGATTCAACTGCGATGTTCATGTCTTCAGCCATCTTACGAGTTAATGTACCTTTTGGTCCTTTTATAGTAACAACATTACCTTCAGCAATAGTTATCTCAACACCATTAGGAACTTCAACAGGTAATTTACCTATTCTTGACATGTTCTGCACCTCCTAAAATATTTATATTAAAATTATATATATCTACTACTATAAAACAATTGGCTTATTACCAAACAAAAGCAATAACTTCTCCTCCAACACCTTGTGCTCTTGCTTCTTTATCAGTCATAACACCCTTGTTTGTAGAAATAATAGCTGTTCCAAGACCATTAAGAACTTTAGGGATCTTATCCTTACCAGCAAAAACTCTAAGTCCTGGTTTAGAAATTCTTTTAATTCCTGTAATTACTTTATCATTTTTATCTTTACCATATTTTAATGAAATACGAAGTGTTACTTTAACTCCATCTTCAATAATCTCATATCCTTTAACATAACCTTCATTTGTTAAAATATCAGCAATAGCTTTTTTCATTTTTGATGAAGGTACATCTACTATATCGTGTTTTGCAGTATTACCATTTCTAATTCTTGTAAGCATATCTGCAATTGGATCACTCATTGACATTTGTGTTGTCCTCCTTTCGTTTACCAGCTAGCTTTTTTTACTCCCGGAATTTGTCCTTTATAAGCTAATTCACGGAAGCAAATACGGCATATTCCATACTTTCTGAGTACAGCGTGTGGTCTACCACATACTCTACAACGTGTATAAGCTCTTGTTGAGAATTTAGGTTTTCTCTGTTGCTTAACCACCATTGACTTTTTAGCCATATAAATTACCTCCCTTATTTTGCAAATGGCATTCCGAATAATCTTAATAACTCTCTTGCTTCTTCATCAGTTTTAGCTGTTGTAACAAAAACAACATCCATACCTCTAATTTTATCAACTTTATCATATTCGATTTCAGGAAAAATGAGCTGTTCTTTAATACCCATTGTATAATTTCCTCTACCATCAAAAGAATTAGCTTTCACACCTCTAAAATCACGAACACGAGGAAGTGCAATATTTATAAGTCTATCAGCAAATTCATACATTCTATCACCACGAAGAGTCACTTTACAACCAATAGGCATACCTTCACGAAGTTTAAAAGCAGCTACTGACTTTTTAGCTCTTGTAATTATAGGTTTTTGCCCTGAAATAATTGTAAGGTCTTTAACAGCTCCATCAAGAACCTTTGCATTTTCTTTAGCTTCACCAACACCCATATTGATTATAATTTTTTCAATTTTTGGTACAGCCATTTTATTTTTATATGAAAATTTTTTAGTCATTGCATCAACAACTTCTGTTTCATAAAATTCTCTTAATCTGTTCATTATTTACCTCCTTTCACAGGTTATTAATCAATAATTTCACCTGTTTTTTTAGCAACTCTTAATTTTTTATTATTTTTTATAATAACACCAAGTCTTGTTGGTTTACCATTATGGAGATACATAACATTAGAAGCATGTATATAAGCTTCCTTATTAATAATACCACCAGTTTGATTAACATGATTAGGTTTAACATGTTTCGTTACCATATTAATACCTTCTACAATAACTTTATTTTTTTTTCTATCTACACTAAGAATTTTTCCTTCTTTACCTTTGTCTTTACCAGTAATAACAATAACTTTATCACCTTTTTTTAATCTCATTGACACCCGAAACACCTCCATTATAATACTTCAGGAGCGAGAGATAATATTTTCATAAATTGTTTTTCTCTAAGCTCTCTGGCTACCGGTCCAAATATACGAGTTCCTCTTGGATTTTTATCATTCTCTTTTATAATTACTGCTGCATTTTCATCAAATCTAATATAACTACCATCAGCTCTTCTAATTCTTTGTACCGTTCTAACTACAACAGCTTTAACAACATCACCCTTTTTTACAACTCCTCCAGGTGTTGCGTCTTTAACTGTGGCAACTATTACATCTCCAACTCCTGCATATCTTCTTGTAGAACCACCAAGCACTCTAATACAAAGAAGTTCTTTCGCTCCTGAATTATCTGCTACTTTTAATCTAGTTTCCTGTTGAACCATAATGACTGCCTCCTTTCGTAACAGTATATTATTTAACTTTTTCTAAAATTGAAACAAGTCTCCATCTTTTATCTTTTGATAATGGTCTTGTTTCCATAACTTTTACTCTATCGCCAACTTGACATTCATTATTTTCATCATGTGCTTTAAGTTTATAAGTTCTATTAACAATTTTTCCATATAAAGGATGTTTAACTTTATCTTCAACAGCAACAACAATTGTTTTATTCATTTTGTCGCTAACAACTTTGCCCACTCTAGTTTTACGAAGATTTCTTTCTTCCACGTGGTGTGCCTCCTTTCATTAACCAATTATTCAGCTATAGATTTGTATTTATTTTCTGTTATAATTGTTTGAATTCTTGCTATATTTCTGCGAACTTCCTTAATTCTTGCAGTATTATCTAATTGATTTGTTGCATTTTGAAATCTTAAATTAAATAATTCCTTTTTTGCAGAAACAAGTTCTTTATTTAATTCATCAATTGATTTTTCTCTTAAATCTTTAACGTAACCTTTAGCTTTCACTGCTTTCACCTTCCATTTCAGCCTGCTGTTCTGCTTTGGAAACTATTTTGCATTTAATTGGTAACTTGTGTATAGCAAGTCTTAAAGCTTCTCTTGCAGTTTCCTCTGCTACTCCACCTATTTCAAACATTATTCTACCAGGTTTTACTACTGCAACCCAATATTCTGGTGTACCTTTACCAGAACCCATACGAGTTTCTGCAGGTTTTGATGTTATTGGTTTATCTGGAAAAATTTTAATCCAAACTTTACCTCCACGTTTTATATATCTTGTCATAGCAACACGGGCAGCTTCAATTTGATTTGAAGTTATCCAGCTTGGCTCAAGTGCCTGAATAGCAAAATCACCATATGTCACCTTATTTCCTCTGAGAGCTTTTCCTTTCATTCTGCCTCTCATTTGCTTACGTCTTTTAACTCTTTTAGGCATTAACATAATTACTCAGCTCCTCCTTCCTTTTCAACTGTTTTAACAGGAAGAATTTCTCCTTTATAAATCCAAACTTTTACACCAAGTTTACCATATGTTGTATCAGCTTCTGCAAATCCATAATCAATATCTGCACGTAATGTTTGAAGTGGTATAGTTCCATCATGATAGCTTTCTGTTCTAGCCATATCTGCACCACCTAAACGACCTGAAACAGCTGTTTTAATACCTTTCGCACCAAATTTCATTGTTCTCCCCATTGCTTGCTTCATAGCACGACGGAAAGTAACACGAGCTTCAAGTTGAAATGCTATATTTTCAGCAACTAATTGTGCATCAAGCTCTGGTCTCTTAATCTCTTCAACATATATAGCAACTGTTTGTTTTGTTAACTTTTGAATCTCTGTTTTAAGTTCTTCAATAGCTGCACCATTTCTACCTATAACAACTCCAGGTTTAGCTGTATTTATAGTAACTTTGAATCTATCAGCTGTTCTTTCAATAGAAATTTTTGAAATACCTGATATATAAAGCTTCTTTTTAATATATTCTCTTATTTTTACATCTTCAACTAAATAATTGGCAAATTTATCTTTTTCAGCATACCATTTAGTATCCCAATCTTTAATTATACCAACTCTTAAGCCATGTGGATTAACTTTTTGTCCCATTACGTACCTCCTTATCTCTCATTGAGGATTATGGATATATGACTGCTTCTTTTGAGTATTCTATATGCTCTGCCTTGTGCTCTTGGGCGAATTCTTTTCATTGTAGGACCTTGTCCTGCAATTACCTCTTCAACATATAATTTACTAACATCCATACCTAAATTATTTTCTGCATTAGCTACTGCTGATTTTAATACTTTTCCGATTACTTCTGATGCAACTCTTGGAGAGTAGTTCAATAAAGCTGTTGCTGTAACTACATCTTTGCCCTTAATCTGATCTAAAACTATTTTAGCTTTTGAAGCAGGAATTCCAACATATTTTGCTGTTGCTTGAGGGCGTTTATCTTTAGTCGCAATATTTCTTTTTCTTTTGATTTGGCTTCTATGTCCCTTTGCCATAAACGAAACCTCCTTCCAATAAATCTAAAAAATTAACGAACTCTTGATTTTTTTTCTGCGTCTTTTCCGTGTCCTCTATAAGTTCTTGTTAAAGCGAACTCACCAAGCTTATGTCCTACCATATCTTCTGTTATATATACAGGCACGTGTTTTCTACCATCGTGAACTGCGATAGTATGTCCTATGAATTCAGGGAAAATTGTTGAACGACGTGACCAAGTTTTAATAACTTCTTTTTTATTATCAGCATTTAATGCATCAATTTTTTTTAAAAGATGGTCATCTGCAAAAGCTCCCTTTTTGAGTGATCTACCCATTTTATAGTCCTCCTTTACATATTATGCAATTTCAAACACTGCTCTATTATTTATCTCTTCTTCTGATAATAAATTTATTAGATGCTTTATGTTTCTTTCTTGTTTTATATCCCATAGCTGGTTTACCCCAAGGTGTCATTGGAGATGGACGACCAATAGGTGCTCTACCTTCACCACCACCATGTGGATGGTCATTAGGATTCATTACAGAACCTCTTACTGTTGGTCTAATACCCATATGACGCTTTCTACCAGCCTTACCAATATGAACAAGTTCATTATCTAAATTACCAACTTGACCAATTGTAGCTCTACACTCAATAGGAAGCAATCTCATCTCTCCAGATGGTAATTTTACTGTCGCATATTTACCTTCTTTAGCCATAAGTTGAGCAACATTTCCAGCTGAACGAACAAGTTGTCCACCTTTTCCTATCTTCATTTCAATATTATGAATATTAGCACCAACTGGTATATTTTTCATAGGAAGAGTATTTCCTAACTTAACTTCAGCCTCTGGTCCACTCATAACAGTATCTCCTACTTTTAATCCATGAGGTGCAATAATATATGATTTTACACCATCAGCATATACTATAAGTGCAATATTTGCTGTTCTATTAGGATCATATTCAATAGCCGATACTTTAGCTGGAATATTATCTTTGTTACGTTTAAAATCTATAATTCTATATTTTATTTTAGCACCGCCGCCTTTATGACGAACAGTAATTTTACCTTGATTATTTCTACCTGAATTTTTCTTTAAATGAACAACTAATGATTTTTCAGGTGTGGACTTTGTTATTTCATCAAATGTTGACACTGTCATGTGTCTTCTAGAAGGTGTATAAGGCTTATATCTTTTAATGCCCATTATTTCCACTCCTTTCGATATAATTACATATTAAAACTAAATTACATTCCTTGGAAAATCTCAATATCTTTGCTTTCAGCAGTAAGTTTTACAATTGCTTTTTTAAATTTAGATGTCTTACCCCAAATCATACCTCTTCTTTTTGGTTTTCCTGAATAATTCATTGTATTTACAGAAGCAACCTTTGTCCCTTCAAACATTTTTTCAACTGCTTCTTTAATCATAGTCTTATTAGCTTCTGGATGAACAATGAAAGTATATTTTTTTTCTTCCATAATTGCCATACTGTTTTCAGTAATAACTGGTTCGAGTATTACGTCATAATATTTAAGATCAGCCATTATGCGTACACCTCCTCAATTTTAGCAATAGCATCTTTTGTTACAACAAGAGTATTGTATTTTAATAAATCATAAACATTTATTGTATTTACACAAGCTGTTTTAACACCCTGAATATTTCTTGTTGAAAGAATAACATTTGAATTATTAGTACCTTCCATAACAATAAGAGCTTTTTCAACTTTAATATTTTTTAAAACCTTTATCATAGATTTTGTTTTTATTTCCTCTAATTCTAACTTATCAAGAACTATTATATTATTTTCAATAACTTTTGTTGATAAAGCTGACTTAAGAGCAAGTCTTTTAACTTTTTTATTAAGTTTAAAAGAATAATTTCTTGGTTTTGGAGCAAACACAACCCCTCCACCTTTCCATTGTGGAGCACGAATAGAACCTTGTCTTGCGTGTCCTGTACCTTTTTGTCTCCAAGGCTTTCTTCCACCACCTCTGACTTCAGCACGAGTTTTAGTACTTTGAGTACCTTGTCTTTGATTAGCAAGAAATTGAACAACTGCCATATGCATAGCACTTTCACTTGCTTCTAATCCAAAAATGTCGTCATTAAGTTCAATAGAACCTACTTCTTCTCCATTCATATTATATAATGCAACATTTGCCATCTGTGTATATCCTCCTTTCGTAAAGAAATTAAGCCTTTACGCTGTCTTTAATTACTAAAATTGAACCTTTTGGTCCAGGAACAGCACCTTTAACAAGGATAATGTTCTTATCAACATCAACACGAACAATTTCAAGATTTTGAATTGTAACATTAACATTTCCCATATGTCCTGGCATTTTCTTACCTTTTTTAACACGACCAGGTGTAGTACCAGAAGACATAGAACCTACAACTCTATGAGACTTTGAACCATGACCCATTGGTCCTCTTTGAGCATTATATCTTTTAATTGTTGATTGAAATCCTTTTCCTTTTGTAATACCACTTACATCTACTTTGTCCCCAACAACAAATATATCTGCTTTAATTTCTGAACCAACTTCATAACTTTCAGCATCTTCAAGTCTAAATTCTTTCAAATATCTCTTTAAAGAAACACCTGCTTTTTCAAAATGACCTTTCTTTGGTTTATTCAAAAGTTTTTCTCTAATCTCTTCATAACCAACTTGAATAGCAGAATATCCATCATTTTCTACTGTTTTCTTTTGAACAACAACACAAGAACTTGTTTCAAGAACTGTAACTGGAACAAAAACACCATTATCAGTAAAAATTTGTGTCATTCCAATTTTTTTTGCCATTATAGCCTTCTTCATTATATTGCACCTCCCAAATTCTACAGCGGATTATCTTTAAAAAATTTTTAAAAATAATCATTCTAATTTAATATAAGTTATATCTATTTATCTTATATAAACTATAAAATTTATACATAGTATATTTCAAAATCAAAATTATTATATTTCTTATTTAAAAACTTTTACAGTTATATCTACACCAGCTGGTAAATCAAGTCGAGTTATAACATCAACTGTTAAAGGCTTTGGTGAAATAATATCAATAAGTCTCTTATGCGTTCTCATTTCAAACTGTTCTCTTGAATCTTTGTATTTATGAACAGCTCTTAATATAGTAACAACTTCCTTCTTTGTAGGAAGTGGAATAGGTCCACTTATTTGAGCACCTGTTTTCTTTGCAGTTTCTATTATTTGAACTACTGATTGATCAAGTAATTTATGATCATAAGCTTTGAGACTGATTCTAATTTTTTGATTTGCCATAAAAAAAAGTCCCCTCCTTTTCGCACTTAATAATTTCTGTACGACAAGTGGTGAACTGCACACTTATCCGGGTGTATCATAATATCAAATAACACAAAATCATCTAAAAATGAAGATGATAAAATCCCTTATTCTGTACAGTGACCTTGTCGCCCGGTTTCTTGAACTGGACATTGCTCCACAGAAAAACCTGAATTAATTCAGCAACCTTCTGTTTCTACGCTCTTATGTCACAACAATGACAATTATATAATATAAATAAACTTTTTGCAAGTACTTTTTTTATAAATTTAAATAAAAATTTATACTAAAATAAATTAAAATTAAGTACAATATATACAGTTAAAATCTTAAAAAATCTAATTAACTATATTGTAACCAAATTTTTAAATAAAATTAGTTTTTATAATAATAAAATATTAACTATAAAAACTAAAAACCACAAAAGTTAAACTTTTGTGGTTTTTCTTCACTATACAATAAAAATTAATAATTAGTATTATTCAATAATTTCAACAACTGAACCAGCCCCAACAGTTCTACCACCTTCACGGATAGCAAATCTGAGACCAGGAGCCATAGCTACTTTAGTTATAAGTTCAATTGTAATTTCAACATGATCTCCAGGCATACACATTTCAATTCCTTCTGGAAGAGAAATAACTCCTGTAACATCTGTTGTTCTAAAATAGAATTGTGGTCTATAATTATTAAAGAATGGTGTATGACGTCCACCTTCTTCTTTACTTAAAACATAAACTTGTGCTTTAAATTTTGTATGTGGTGTAATTGAGCCAACTTGTGCAAGAACTTGACCTCTTTCGATTTCTGTTCTTTGAACACCACGAAGAAGAACACCAATATTATCACCAGCTTCTGCTTGATCAAGAAGCTTTCTAAACATTTCTACACCAGTAACAACAACTTTTCTTGGTTCATCAGTAAGACCTACTATTTCAACTTCATCAGAAACTTTTACTATACCACTTTCAACTCTACCAGTTGCAACTGTTCCACGTCCTGTAATTGAAAATACGTCTTCAACAGGCATAAGGAATGGTTTATCAATATCTCTTTTTGGTTCTGGAATATAAGCTTCAATTTCATTGAAAAGGTCAAGAATTTTATCTCCCCATTCACTTGATGGATCTTGAAGAGCTTGGAAAGCTGAACCACGAATAATAGGTGTATCATCACCTGGAAATTCGTATTCACTAAGAAGTTCTCTTATTTCCATTTCTACAAGGTCAAGAAGCTCTTCATCTTCTACCATATCACATTTATTCATAAATACAACAATATAAGGAACTCCTACTTGTCTTGAAAGAAGAATATGTTCTCTAGTTTGAGCCATAGGACCATCTGTTGCAGCAACAACAAGAATAGCTCCGTCCATTTGAGCAGCACCAGTAATCATATTCTTAACATAGTCAGCATGTCCTGGACAATCTACGTGAGCATAATGTCTTACAGGTGTTTCATATTCAACGTGAGCTGTTGATATTGTAATACCTCTTTCTCTTTCTTCTGGAGCTTTATCAATATTTTCAAAAGCAACTGCTTCACCTGTTTGATATCTTTCATGAAGTGTTTTTGTTATAGCTGCTGTTAATGTTGTTTTACCATGGTCAACGTGTCCAATTGTACCAATATTCATATGTGGTTTAGTTCTTTCAAATTTAGCCTTTGCCATTTTTAAACTTCCTCCTTTAAATAATGAGAGCAATATACTCTCTAAACTTAATATTAAAATTCAATATAAATGAGCTTTAAAAGCTTAATAAATATAATTATATTAAAAATAACTATTTTTGGCAATAGATTTCAAAAATTATTGCCAAAAATAATATTTATTTATATTTTACAAAATTTTTATTATTCTTTAGATCTACCAGCAATAACTTTTTCCTGAACACTCTTAGGACAAGGTTCATAATGGTCAACTTCCATAACATATGTCCCACGACCTTGAGTTTTAGAACGAAGATCTGTTGAATATCCAAACATTTCAGCAAGTGGTACATATGAATTTACAACTTGAACCCCACTTCTTGCTTCCATACCTTCAATACGTCCACGACGAGAGTTTATATCACCAATAACATCTCCCATATATTCTTCTGGAACAGAAACTGTAACTTTCATAATTGGTTCAAGTAATATAGCATCACCTTTTCTCATAGCATCTTTAAAAGCCATAGATGCAGCTATATGATAAGCTTGTTCAGATGAATCTACATCATGATAACTTCCATCATAAAGTTCTGCTCTAACACCTAAAACAGGATATCCTCCAAGTATACCTGTTTGCATAGCTTCTTGAATACCTTTATCAATAGCTGGTATATATTCTTTAGGAATAGCACCACCAACAATACTATTTATAAATTCATAATTATTTTCTTCATCTGTACTAATTGGAGAAAATTTAACCTTACAGTGTCCATAATTACCACGTCCACCAGATTGCTTAATATATTTTCCTTCAACATCAACAGCTTTTCTAAATGTTTCTTTATAAGAAACTTGTGGTGCACCAACATTAGCTTCAACTTTAAATTCTCTTAAAAGACGATCAACTATAATTTCAAGATGGAGCTCTCCCATACCTGCTATAATTGTATCACCTGTTTCTTGATTTGTATAAGTTTTAAATGTTGGGTCCTCTTCAGCAAGCTTTGCAAGTGCAATGCCCATTTTATCCCTACCTGCTTTTGTTTTAGGTTCAATAGCAACTTCAATAACTGGCTCTGGAAAAACCATTGATTCAAGTATAACTTCATTATCTTCAGGACAAATAGTATCTCCTGTTGTAGTAAATTTAAAACCTACTGCTGCTGCTATATCTCCTGCATAAACTTTATCAATTTCTTCACGATGATTCGCATGCATTTGCACAATACGACCTATACGTTCTTTTTTACCTTTTGTTGAATTATAAACATATGAGCCTGATTCACAAGTTCCTGAATAAACTCTAAAGAAGGCAAGCTTACCAACAAATGGGTCATTCATAATTTTAAATGCAAGAGCTGAAAAAGGCTCTGTATCTGAAGCAATTCTTTCAATTTCTTCATTTGTATGAGGGTCTATACCTTTTATAGCTGGAATATCTGTTGGTGCTGGCATATATTCAATAACTCCATCTAAAAGTCTCTGAACACCTTTATTTCTATAAGCAGAACCACAGAAAACAGGAATAATATCACAAGATATACAAGCATTACGTAAAGCACGAGTAAGTTCTTCTTCTGAAATTTCCTCTTCAGCAAAAAATTTATCCATAAGCTCTTCATCTGTTTCACAAATAGCTTCTACCATTTTTGCTCTATATTCTTCTGCTTTATCTAAATAATCTGCTGGAATATCTTCCTCATTAATTTCTTTACCTAAATCATCTTCAAATATAAATGCTTTCATTTTCATAAGGTCAATAATACCCTTAAAATCGTTTTCAGCACCTATTGGAAGTGTAACAGCAACCGGATTACAACCAAGTCTATCAACCATCATTTGAAGAACATTATAAAAATCAGCACCCATAATATCCATTTTATTTACAAACGCCATTCTTGGTACATTATAATTATCAGCTTGTCTCCAAACAGTTTCTGATTGTGGCTCAACTCCACCCTTAGCACAGAATACACAAACAGCACCATCAAGTACACGAAGTGAACGTTCAACCTCAACAGTAAAATCAACATGTCCTGGTGTATCAATAATATTTATTCTATTATCTGCCCAATGACAAGTTGTAGCAGCAGAAGTAATTGTAATACCTCTTTCTTGTTCTTGATCCATCCAGTCCATTGTTGCTGTACCTTCATGAGTATCACCTATTTTATAATTACGGCCTGTATAGAAAAGAATACGTTCTGTTAATGTAGTCTTACCTGCATCAATATGAGCCATAATACCAATATTTCTGGTTTTCTCAAGAGGAAATTCTCTTTTTGAAGCCACTTTTTATTCCTCCTTTAAATAAAATATAAAATAAACATCTATACTAAAATATTATCTCTTAAATATAAATACTTCATACCTAAATATTTAAAATTAATTCTAAACATCAATATAGGGGCGAAAATTTTAAAAAATCTCGCCCATAAAATAAAATTAGAATTTTTATTACCACTTGTAATGTGAAAAAGCTTTGTTTGCTTCCGCCATTTTGTGAGTTTCTTCCTTTTTCTTAAAAGCACCACCTGTACTATTTAAAGCATCTAATATTTCAGCTGCTAAACGGTCAACCATAGTTTTTTCTCCACGTTTTCTACTATAAATTGTTAACCAACGAAGTCCAAGTGTACGTCTTCTTTCTGGTCTAATTTCCATAGGAACCTGATAAGTAGCACCTCCAACACGACGAGCTTTAACTTCGAGAACAGGCATAATATTATTTAAAGCTTCTTCAAATGCTTCTAAAGCTTCTTTACCTGTTTTTTCTGATACTTTTTCAAATGCACCGTAAACTATTTTTTGTGCAATACCTTTTTTCCCATCAAGCATTATACTATTTATAAGTTTCGTAACAAGCTTACTATTATATAATGGATCTGGTAAAACTTCTCTTTTAGTAACATATCCTTTTCTTGGCACGATTCTTCCCTCCTTAATGAATAAATATATTCTCGGTACTCGTACATTTTTGTACGCATCTGCCTATATACTATATTTAATCTATCTATACTGGCAATCAGCAGATTGTATTTATTGTATAAGGCATAACATTTTAAAATTAAATAAATTATTTCTTAGCTGGTTTAGGACGTTTAGCACCATATTTTGAACGTGCTTGCATTCTTTTAGCAACACCAGCTGTATCAAGTGTACCTCTGATAATATGATAACGAACCCCTGGAAGGTCTTTAACTCTACCACCTCTTATAAGAACAACACTATGTTCTTGAAGATTATGACCTTCACCAGGTATATACGCTGTAACTTCAATACCATTTGAAAGACGAACTCTGGCAATTTTTCTAAGAGCAGAGTTAGGCTTTTTAGGTGTAGAAGTTTTAACAGCAGTACATACACCACGTCTTTGAGGTGAAGAAATATCTGTTGATTTTTTCTTTAAAGAATTGAATCCTTTCTGAAGAGCAGGAGCAGTTGATTTCTTCTCTACTGTTTGTCTACCTTTTCTCACTAACTGATTAAATGTTGGCATTTAATTGCACCTCCTTACAAATTAATACATTTCTGCAATTGCATTATACGCAAATTATATTAAATAATGTCTTAAAACATAAATAATGTAGCTGTTTCACAGACAATCAAAATAATATCACTTAAATTATAAAAAGTCAAGGTGTTTTTAAAAATAAAAAAGTATATAGATTTAAAAATCTATATACTTTTTTATTTAAATTAAACATCATAATCATCATCACTAGAATCTCCATAAGGTACAATTTCTATATCTCTATATCTACTCATACCTGTACCGGCTGGAATAAGTTTACCAATAATAACATTTTCTTTAAGCCCAATAAGAGGATCAACCTTACCTTTAATAGCAGCATCTGTAAGAACCCTTGTTGTTTCTTGGAATGAAGCTGCTGAAAGGAATGAATCAGTCGCAAGAGATGCTTTTGTTATGCCTAAAAGAACTCTACTACCCTTAGCTGGTTCTTTTCCATTTTTTTCGAGCATTTCATTAGTGTCTTCAAATGTTATCCAGTCAACAAGACTTCCTGGAAGAAATTCAGTATCACCATTTTCTTCAATCTTAACTCTCTTAAGCATTTGACGAACTATTACTTCAATATGTTTATCATTTATTTCAACACCTTGTAAACGATAAACTCTCTGAACTTCTTGTATCATATAATCTTGAACTCCACGAAGTCCTTTTATTTTAAGTATATCATGAGGATTAACACTTCCTTCAGTTATTTCATCTCCTGCTTCAATATAATCTCCATCATATACTTTTATTCTCGAACCATAAGGAATTAAATAATCTTTAACTTCCCCCGTTGTTGGATTAGTTATAACAACTTCTCTTTTTTTCTTAGTATCATTAAATGTTACATTTCCAGCAAATTCAGAAATTATAGCAAGTCCTTTAGGTTTTCTTGCTTCAAAAAGTTCTTCAACACGAGGAAGACCTTGTGTAATATCATCTCCAGCAATACCTCCTGTATGGAAAGTACGCATAGTAAGCTGAGTTCCAGGTTCTCCTATAGATTGTGCTGCAATAATTCCAACAGATTCACCTATACGAACAGAACGTCCACTTGCCATATTTGCACCATAACATTTTGAGCAAATACCAATTTCCGAACGACAAGTTAAAACAGTTCTAATTAATACTTCTTTTATTCCTGATTTTTCTACTTTTTCAGCAAGATCAGGAGTTATCATAGTATCAGCTTGTACAATAATTTCTCCTGTTTCTGGATTAACTATATTATCGACAGACCATCTCCCTCTAATTCTATCTTGCAAACCTTCTATTACTTCATTTCCATCAACAATAGCTTTAACTACTAATCCTGGTGCATCTTTATTTATTTCACTACAACAATCCCATTCACGAATAATAATATCTTGTGAAACATCTACAAGACGGCGTGTAAGATATCCTGAATCAGCCGTTCTAAGTGCAGTATCTGTAAGCCCTTTTCTAGCACCATGAGCAGAAATAAAATATTCAAGAACAGTGAGTCCTTCTCGGAAATTAGACTTAATAGGAAGTTCAATAATACCACCTGAAGGATTTGCCATAAGACCACGCATACCTGCAAGTTGTTTAATCTGACTATTAGAACCACGAGCTCCAGAATTCGCCATCATAAAAATATTATTATACTTACCAAGCCCTTTTAAAAGAGCAGCAGTAATTTTATCATTAGCAATATTCCAAGCTTCTATTACCTTATTATGTCTTTCTTCATCTGTCATAAGACCACGCTTAAACTTTTTAGTAATAACCTCAACTTTATCTTCAGCTTCTTTAAGAAACTCTTCTTTTTCTTTTGGAATTTCCATATCAGAAACAGAAACTGTAAGAGCAGCTCTTGTAGAAAATTTATAGCCAAGTGTTTTTATTTTATCAAGAACAATAGCTGTTTCAGTAGCTCCACAACGATTTATACACCTATTTATAATCTTTCCTATCCCCTTTTTATCAACAAGAAAATCTATTTCATATCTAAATTTATCTTTCTCATTTTTTCTATCAATATAACCAAGATTTTGAGGAATTGCTTCATTAAAAATTATGAATCCAACTGTTGTTTCAACAATTCTTGTTTCTTTTATATTATTAAACTCCATTGTCTTTCTTACTTTAATACGTGCATGCAAAGAAACCTCATTATTATCATAAGCTAAAAGTGCTTCATTTTCATCTTTAAAAACTTTACCTTCACCAAGCTCATTTTCTTTTGTTAAAGTCAAATAATACATACCTAATATCATATCCTGTGAAGGAACTGTTACAGGTGCTCCATCAGAAGGTTTTAATAAATTATTTGGTGAAAGTAAAAGAAAACGACATTCTGCTTGTGCTTCAACAGAAAGAGGAACATGAACAGCCATCTGATCACCATCAAAATCAGCATTATATGCTGTACAAACAAGAGGATGAAGTTTTATAGCTCTACCTTCAACAAGTTTAGGCTCAAAAGCTTGAATACCAAGTCTATGAAGTGTAGGTGCTCTATTTAACATAACAGGATGTTCTTTTATAACATCTTCTAAAACATCCCAAACTTCTGTTTGTAATCTTTCAACCATTCTTTTTGCTGATTTAATATTATGTGCAAGTCCATCTTCAACAAGCTTTTTCATAACAAAAGGCTTGAATAACTCTATTGCCATTTCTTTAGGTAAACCACATTGGTATATTTTAAGATCTGGACCAACAACTATAACTGAACGACCTGAATAATCAACACGTTTTCCTAAAAGATTCTGACGAAAACGCCCTTGCTTTCCTTTTAACATATCTGACAAAGACTTTAAAGGTCTATTTCCAGGCCCAGTAACAGGTCTACCTCTACGTCCATTATCTATAAGAGCATCAACAGCTTCTTGTAACATTCTCTTTTCATTTCTAACAATAATATCAGGTGCTCCAAGCTCAAGAAGTCTTTTAAGACGATTATTTCTATTTATAACACGTCTATATAAATCATTCAAATCACTTGTTGCAAAACGTCCACCATCAAGTTGAACCATTGGACGAATATCTGGTGGTATAACTGGTATTGTATCAAGTATCATCCATTCAGGTTTATTATTTGATGCTCTAAAAGATTCAACAACTTCAAGTCTTTTTATAATTCTTATTCTTTTTTGTCCAGTAGTATCAACAAGTTGTTTTTTTAAGTCAACTGCTTCTTTTTCAAGATCAATATCAATAAGAAGTTGTTTAACTGCTTCAGCTCCCATTCCAACCTTAAAATTATTTCCCCACTTTTCATAAGCATCTCTAAATTCTTTTTCTGTAAGAAGTTGCTTATATTGAAGTTCTGTATCTCCTCTATCAAGTACAACATAAGATGCAAAATAAAGTATTTTTTCTAATGAACGAGGACTCATAGATAATATAAGTCCCATTCTTGAAGGAATACCTTTAAAATACCATATATGAGAAACTGGTGCTGCAAGTTCAATATGTCCCATTCTTTCACGACGAACTTTCGATTTTGTAACTTCAACGCCACATCTATCACAAACTACACCTTTATATCTTATTCTTTTATATTTACCACAATGACACTCCCAATCTTTATTAGGACCAAAGATTCTTTCACAGAAAAGTCCATCTTTTTCAGGTTTAAGAGTTCTATAATTTATAGTTTCAGGTTTTTTTACTTCTCCTTTTGACCATTCACGAATTTTATCTGGAGAAGCTAAGCCAATTTTAATAGAATCGAAAACTATACCTTGTTCTGTGTTCTGTATTGACATATGGTTTAATCCCCTTTCTTATCATTCATCAAAATCAGAAAAATCATCAATCTCTAAATCATCTGATAAAACATCATCTTCAAAATCACTCTTTAAAAATGAATTTTCAGAAATAGATATATCATCACCAAAAATAAAATTACTTAATTTTTCTTCTTCATCTTCAATTATTTCATCATATCTATTTTCAAAGAAATCTTCTTCATCTCTCTCAAATCCATCAATTTTAACATTTAAATCATCAACATCATCAATAGACTCCTTAATTTCAACTTCTGTATTATCATCACGAAGTACTCTTATATCAAGTCCAAGAGATTGAAGCTCTTTAAGAAGAACTTTAAATGATTCCGGAACACCAGGCTCTGGTATGTTTTCACCCTTAACAATAGATTCATATGTTTTAACACGTCCAACAATATCATCTGATTTAACTGTAAGAATTTCTTGAAGAGTATAAGCAGCACCATATGCCTCAAGTGCCCAAACTTCCATTTCTCCAAAGCGTTGTCCACCAAATTGTGCTTTACCACCAAGTGGCTGTTGTGTAACAAGAGAATAAGGACCTGTTGAACGAGCATGAATTTTATCATCAACAAGATGATGCAATTTAAGATAATGCATAAAACCAATAGTAACTCTATTATCAAAAAGCTCTCCTGTACGTCCATCACGAAGAGCAACTTTTCCATCTCTACTTAATTTTACACCTTTCCATTCTTCTCTATGATTTCTATTTGTCCAAAGCTCTTCATATATATCTTCATCAAGAAATTCTTGCCATTTTTCAGAAAATTCTGTCCACTCAAGATTTACATAATCATTAGCCATTTCAAGAGTATCCATAATATCAATTTCATCTGCACCATCAAATACTGGTGTAGCTATTTTCCAGCCAAGAGCCTTAGCTGCAAGACTTAAATGTGTTTCAAGTACTTGTCCTATATTCATACGAGAAGGTATACCAAGAGGATTTAATACTATATCAAGAGGCCTACCATTTTCGAGAAATGGCATATCTTCTTTAGGAAGAACTCTTGAAACAACCCCTTTATTACCATGTCTACCAGCCATCTTATCTCCAACAGATATTTTACGTTTTTGAGCTATATATACACGAACAAGCTGATTTACACCTGGCCCTATATCATCACCATTTTCTCTAGTAAATATTTTAACATCTACTATTATACCACTTTCGCCATGAGGAACACGAAGCGAAGTATCTCTCACTTCTCTCGCTTTTTCACCGAATATAGCTCTTAAAAGTCTTTCTTCAGCTGTAAGCTCTGTTTCACCTTTAGGTGTAACTTTTCCAACAAGTATGTCATTAGCACGAACTTCTGCACCAATACGAATTATCCCTCTTTCATCAAGATCACGCAAGGCATCTTCACCAACATTAGGAATGTCTCTTGTAATTTCTTCAGGACCAAGTTTAGTATCTCTTGCTTCAGCCTCAAATTCATTTATATGAACTGATGTATAAACATCTTCTTGAACAAGTCTTTCACTTAAAAGAACAGCATCTTCATAATTATATCCTTCCCAAGTCATAAAACCTATAAGTGGATTTTTTCCAAGTGCAAGCTCTCCCTTTGAAGTAGAAGCACCATCTGCTATTATTTGTCCTGCTTCAATATTGTCTCCAACACAAATAATAGGTCTTTGATTAAGACAAGTAGATTGATTGCTTCTTTGATATTTAATTAATTTATATTTATCTCTTTTTCCTAACTCTGTCTTAATAATAATCTCATCTGATGCTATTCTTTCAACAACTCCGCTATTTTTAGCTATAACACAAATACCAGAATCTTTAGCTGTTTTATACTCCATTCCAGTGCCAACAATAGGAGAATCTGTTATCAAAAGAGGTACTGCTTGACGCTGCATATTTGAACCCATTAAAGCACGATTGGCATCATCATTTTCAAGAAAAGGTATTAATGCAGTAGCAACTGAAACCATTTGCTTTGGCGAAACATCCATAAGATTAATTTGTTTTTCATCAACTTCAATTGTATCATCTCTAAAACGTCCAGCTACTTTTTTATGAATAAAATGTCCATTTTCATCAAGAGGTTCATTAGCTTGTGCAACCATATAATTTTCTTCTTCATCAGCTGTTACATATATAAATTCATCTGTAACACGTGGTCTTTCTCCAGATTGGTCCACAACTCTATATGGTGCTTCAATAAAACCATATTCATTTATTCTTGCAAAAGTAGCAAGAGAATTAATAAGTCCTATATTCGGTCCTTCAGGTGTTTCAATAGGACACATTCTACCATAATGAGAGTGGTGAACATCACGAACATCAAATCCAGCCCTTTCTCTTGATAATCCTCCAGGACCTAATGCTGAAAGCCTTCTCTTATGAGTAAGCTCTGAAAGTGGATTATTTTGATCCATAAATTGAGAAAGTTGTGAACTTCCAAAAAACTCTTTAATAGCTGCTGTTACAGGCTTAACATTTATAAGATTTTGTGGAATTATTACATCAGAATCTTGAGTCGTCATTCTTTCACGAACAACTCTTTCCATTCTTGTAAGACCTATTCTAAACTGATTTTGTAAAAGCTCACCAACTGAACGGATACGTCTGTTACCTAAATGATCAATATCATCAACATTACCATAGCCATAATCTAACTGAATAATATAATTTATTGATGCCATAATATCTTCTAAAGTTATATGTTTTGGCAAAAGGCGATGTATATTTTCTTTAATAGCTATTCTAATTTCCTCTTTATTGTCATATTCTTCAAGAATTTTAGCAAGAACAGGATAATAAACATATTCTTTAATATTAAATTCCTTTGCTGTTAAACCAAATTCATTTATAAAACAATTAATATCTACAACTTGATTTGTAAGTATCTTAATATTTCTTTCTTCATCTTCTGAATTTTTTATATACACAAAAGGAATCCCTGTATTTTGGATTTCCTCACAAAGTTTCATAGTAAGTTTTGTATCGGCTTCACATACTAATTCACCTGTCATAGGATCAATAACATCTTCAGCAATAATAGCACCTGCAATACGATTTTTAAGTGCAAGTTTTTTATTAAATTTATAACGTCCAACTTTAGCAAGATCATAACGTTTAGGGTCAAAAAACATAACTTTTAAAAGAGTTTCTGAACTTTCAACAGTAGGCGGTTCTCCTGGACGGAGCTTTTTATAAATCTCAATAAGTCCTTCCTCATATGATTTACTTGAATCTTTCTCTATTGTAGCAAGTATTTTAGGTTCATTACCGAAAAGTTCTAAAATTTCAGAATCTGAACCTATTCCTAAAGCTCTTATAAGAACTGTTACAGGAACTTTTCTTGTACGATCAACACGAACATAAAAAATATCATTTGAATCAGTTTCATATTCAAGCCAAGCTCCTCTATTAGGTATAACAGTTGATGAAAGTAATTTTTTTCCAACTTTATCAAAATCAGAAGCATAATATATACCTGGTGAACGTACAAGTTGACTTACTATAACACGCTCAGCTCCATTTATAATAAATGTTCCTGTTTCAGTCATAAGAGGGAATTCACCCATAAAAATTTCTTGCTCTTTTATTTCATCAAGCTCTTTATTTATAAGTCTTGCTCTTACTCTTAATGATGAAGCATATGTTGCATCTCTTTCTTTACATTCTTCAATAGAATATTTTGGTTCTGAATCTAAAGAAAAATCTGTAAAACTAAGAACAATATTACCACTAAAATCCGTTATAGGGCTTATGTCATCAAATACTTCTGAAAGACCTTCCTCTAAAAACCATTTATAACTGTCTTTCTGAACTTCAATAAGGTTTGGCATTTCAAGAACTTCATTAATTCTTGAATAGCTCTTCCTAGCTCCGTCTCCATATTGGACAGAGTGAATTCTGTTTTTTTCCATAAAGTCACCCCTTAAAAATTTTAAAAATATATTAAAATATAAAAAAATTAGAGCTACTTAAACAAATATAGACCTTTGAACAAACTGTAGTTATCTAACAGATTGAAACAAAAGCCAAAAAAAATTTAAGAAATTCTAATAAATTTACTTTTCTTAATACTAAATTTAGAAAAGTAAAGAAGATGTGTAAAACCGCAAAATTTAACAACAACATTATATATATAGTTAATATTATTCAAATAATTATTAATTATAAAATTAAAAAATTATATACAAAAAAATAAAATTAAACTAAAAATATACAAAAATATATGTTGAAATATAAATTGCATTGTGCTATAATGAAATATAATATATTATTAAATATATAATAGCACTACATTTCAAAATGTTACCATAAAAAGGCCTTTTTGTCAAGGTCTTTTTATTTTGTTATTCACAAAATATAATAATTATTTAAATATTTTATAAAAAATCTTCATCTGAAAAATTTGCATTAAAAATAGGAATATAGTTACCACATTTGGGACAAATAATATCTTCTTCACTATCCAACACATTTTTTTCAACTTCAATCTCTTGTGAACACTTCATACATATAAAAGCATATTCATAATCTTCTTTATTAAGATTATATTTATTATCAATAATGTCATCTAAAACATTACTCATATCATCTAATATATCTATAATATTTAAAAAAAATTTAGATTCTTTTTTATTTTCAAAAGATTCAAGGTTTTCAAAAGATAATCTTAAATTTTCAATTTTGTCTTTAAAATAATTCATATTAAATTCCTCCAAAAAAATAAGGGACAAAAAAATATGCCCCTTAAAAAATTATAAATATCATTAACTTTAAGCTCTACCTAAATATTCTCCTGTGCGAGTGTCAATTTTAATAACCTCCCCTTGTTCAATAAAAAGAGGTACTTGAACACTTGCTCCTGTTTCTACAATAGCCGGTTTAGTAGCACCTTGTGCTGTATTTCCAGCAAAACCTGGTTCAGTTTCAGTTATTTTAAGTTCTACAAACAATGGTGGTTCAATACCAAAAACTTGTCCTTCATATGAAAGAATTTTAACTATATCATTCTCTTTAACAAATTTAAGAGTATCTCCAACATCTGCTGCATTAACTGCTATTTGATCAAACGTTTCACTATTCATAAAATGAAATAAATCACCATCGGAATAAAGATATTGCATATCTTCTCTATCAATATGAGCTCTTGGCATCTTTTCAGTTGGTCTGAATGTTTTTTCAACAACTGCACCCGTTTTAAGGTTCTTAATTTTTGTACGAACAAAAGCTGCACCCTTTCCAGGTTTAACATGTTGAAATTCAAGTATTACATAAATTTCACCTTCATATTCCATTGTTATACCATTTCTAAATTCACCTGCTGAAATCATTTAAATTTCCTCCTTGTTACTTTGTTATAAAACAAATCTTTTATTATTTTAAATTAAAATAATAATTTTTTCAATAAAAATATTTTAAATATTTTATTTTATAATCTAGTTTTAAG
>X157_Grey_Heron__coassemble_1135_pt1 | contig 33582 bp, 33 predicted proteins | sample X157_Grey_Heron__metabat2_low_PE_010 | metagenome-assembled genome bin X157_Grey_Heron | reverse complement strand
CAAAAAAGAAATTAATATAATTATAAAAAAAAAATAAAAGACTGAATATATGAGTAGAGAAAAAGTTATAGGAATAAGAAATAAAATAAAAAAAGAAAAAAGTATTTTAAATTTTATTATATTTATATTTATTTTTTTATTTATTTCTGCTGTTTTAATTAATTATATATATCAAAAAAATATATATAATGAACTTGTTGAAGTAGAAAACCAAATTATTCAACAAATCAATGAAGAAACAGAAAAAAATATAAAGTATAAAAGTGAAAAAGATTATTATAAAAGTGATGCCTATATTGAAAAGGTAGCAAGAGAACAGTTAGGGCTTATAAAGTCTGATGAACTTATTATAATAAATAGAGCAGAGTAACAAAAATAATCTTGACATATTACTTAAATATGTTTATAATTGTATAAAAAATTACAATATATCTTAATAGGAAATATAGAGAGATAAGAACTATATTGTTCTTGTCTCTAATTTTTGTTCTATATTAGAAGTTAGAAGATGGTTTATCTTCTTTTTTTTGTACTAATAATTAATTAAATACATAATATTATAAAATTAAAATATATATATTATTAAAAGTATTTAAAAGGTTTATTTATTATGAGTTTTTTTACTTTAATTATAATTTCTATAAGTTTATCAATGGATGCTTTTGCTTTATCAATATCTAATGTAGTAAATTTTAAGGATTTTTCATTAAAATATTTATTGATACAAAGTTTTTTATTTGGATTATTTCAATTTTTAATGGCTTTTATCGGTTATATTTTAGGATATAATTTAAAAATTTATATAGAAAAATTTGGATATTGGATAGCTTTTATAATATTATTTTTGATTGGGATAAATATGATAAAAGAAAATAATTATTTTAATAAAAATTATAATATTATAAATATAGATTTTAAAATTTTATTATTGCAATCAATAGCAATAAGTATTGATTCTTTAGCGATAGGAGTGGGTCTTTCTACTTTAAATATTAATATAGTCTATTCTTGTATTACTATAGGATTAATTACTTTATTAATATCTTTGTTAGGCAGTATTTTAGGAAAAGTTATATTTAAATATTTAGGTAAAAAATCAGGGGTTTTTGGTGGTATAGTGTTAATATTAATAAGTTTTAAAATATTAATTAGTAACATAATTTGATAAGTTAGAAGTGGTGAGTTATAGTGAGTTTTATTCAGAATTTTGATAATCAGATAATATTATTTTTAAATAGTTTAGGAAGTAATGTTATTATCGATAATATTATGAAATTTATTTCCTTTTTAGGAAATAAAGGCTGGTTTTATATTGTTGTAGGTCTTGTAATGATTATGTTTATCAAGAGATATCCTTATATTGGAAGATGGGGATTAATACTTTTATTTTCCTTGTTAATATCAACAATAATTGTTAATGTTTTGATAAAACCAATTATTCAAAGAGATAGACCTTTTGATACACTATTACTTGATTTAATAATTAATAGACCAAATGATTATTCTTTTCCATCAGGACATACAACGGCAGCTTTCGGAGCAGCTATTGTTTTTTTGTATATAAATAAAAAAATAGGTTATATTATGTTGATTTTTGCAATATTTATGGGATTTTCGAGAATGTATTTATTAGTTCATTATTTTACAGATGTATTATTTGGAGCTTTAATAGGTTCAATAATAAGTATAATAGTTTGTAAATTCTATATTAAAAGTAAATATTATGATAAAAAAAGTGTAGATTAAATTTTTAATATTTAGAGGTGGTTTTATGATTATTGTATCAAAACATATTATTATATTAAAACAATTAATAACAATGCTTATAATAATGTGTGTTGGTGTGATAATAAAAAAAAGAAATTTATTAACAAATGATGGAATAAAAGGTCTTTCTGTTGTTCTTTCTAAAGTTGCAGTTCCTTTTATGATTATAAATTTGTTACAAAGAAGTTATACTAATGAGCTTTTAAATGAATTTATTTTTGTATCAATATCAACATATTTATTATGTGTCTTATTTACTTTAATTTTTTTAGTTATTTCTAAACTATTTAAAATGAATTTTAAAGATAGTACACTTTTTTCTATCTCTGCTGTATATTCAAATGTAGCTTTTATGGGACAACCTCTAATTTTAGCTTTATTTGGCGAATCTGGACTTATATATTGTGTTGCTGTAATAATAGTACAGAATATTTATTTTGTAACTTTTGGAGTAAGTCTTTTAATAAGAAATGATAATAAGAAATTTAGTATTATAGAATTTTTAAAATTGATATTTTTTAATGATATATTTATAAGTTCTTTAATAGGATTTTTTTTATTTTTTAATGAAATAATATTACCTGAAAGTATAAAAAATGCTTTACAATATGCTAACAATTCAACTATTTTTATTTCAATGATTATTATAGGAGGATTATTATCAGATGCTAATTTTAAGAAAGTTATTAAAGATTATAAAATATATATCTTTTTTATATTGAATCTTATAATTATGCCTATATTAACTAAATTTATATTAGAATTTTTTATTGAAAATGATATTATTATTAATGTGATGATAATATTAATGGGGACTCCAACAGCTGCTGCTATGCCAGCTTTTTGTGATAGATATAATGCAGATAGTATAAAAGCAGCAGAATATGTGTTTGTTTCAACAATAATATCTTTTTTTACATTACCATTAATAGCTCAATTGTTATGTAAATAAAAATTAAAGGAGTATTAATTTAATACTCCCTTAATTTTTATTTGCTAAGTTATTTATATAAGTAGCCATTTTCTTATCATCTATTTTTATATGATTTATTATTTTATTTACTAAATGATTAAGTTTTGATAATGTAGTTATATTTATTCCGGATTTATGAATTTCATTTGAAAAATCTAAGAGTTCTTTTTTGTATATTTCATGAAAATTTTTATGTTTTGTATAATTAGGATATTGATTTTTTATTTGTAAATTTTCTTCATTTATAAAATGATTGTTTACATATTTTATTAAAAATTCTATTGTTTTGTTTATTGATTCTCTTCCTCTACCTTTTTCACATAGATCTATTAAATTATTTACTACTTCAAATAATTCTTTATGTTCATTATCTATTAAATTATTTTTTGTTAAAAGTTCATTAGTAAATTCATATTTCAAGAAAATTTCCCCCACTCAAATTTTTTATAGTTATTGTTAATTAAGTATAATTATACTATAGTAATATTATATTTACAATAACATATATGCTTGATTTTATAAATTTTGTAATATATACTTTATTGGTATTTTATAATTATAAAAATTTTTTAGAATGGAATGATATATTAATATGATAGATTTTAAAAGTATAGAGATAAAAGATAGACTTTGGATTGAAAAAAAGTTAAAAGAATCTAAATTTAATGGTTGTGAATATTCTTTTGTAAATAATTTTATATGGCAGAAACCATATAAAATTAAGTTTGCAAATATAGAGAATTTTTATTGTATTAGAAGTGAAGATATAAATTCTGTATATGCTTATCCTGCTGGTAATGGTGATATAAAACAAGTTATTGAAATTTTAATAAATGAATCAATTATGAAAAATGAACCTTTTAAACTAAGAGGAATAATTAAAGAAAATGTTCAAAAATTAAATATTTTATTTCCTAATAAATTTAATTTTGTTGAAGAAAGAGATGAATTTGATTATATATATGAGGTATCAAAACTTACAAATCTTTCAGGAAGAAAATTACATGCCAAGAGAAATCATATAGCAAGATTTAAAGATAATCCTAATTGGAGTTATGAAAGTATAAATAAATATAATATTGATGAATGTTTTGAAATGAATAAGAAATGGTGTAATAAATATATTTGTAATAATGATAAAAGTTTGAATAATGAGCTTTGTGCTGTAAAAGAAGCTTTCAATAATTTTTTTGATTTAGGAATGATAGGAGGATTGTTAAGAAAAGAAGGAAAAGTTATAGCTTATACTATGGCAAGTGTTATAAATGAAAATACTTTAAATATAAATATTGAAAAAGCATTTTCTGAAATTCAAGGAGCATACCCTATGATTAATCAACAATTTATAATTAATGAATGTCAAAATTATAAATATGTCAATAGAGAAGAAGATTTAGGCGAAGAAGGTTTAAGGAAAGCAAAATTGTCTTATGTACCTGATATTTTACTCGAAAAATATACTGCAACATTGAAATAGATATTGTTAATTAAGTAGGTGTATTTTATGATAACTAATGGTAAAAAAGAATATGTTCCATATTTAAAATTAATATGGAAAGAATGTTTTGGAGATACAGATGAAAGTATAAATTTGTTTTTTGACAGAGTATATAGTGATGAGAAAGTATTAATAAAAATTTTTGATGATATACCTGTTTCTATGCTTTTTATTTTAGAGCTTGAAGTTTTTTTTGAAAATGAATATAAAAAATGTGCATATATTTATGGAGTGTCAACATTAGATAGATATAGAGGTAAAGGATTTAGCACAGAGCTTATTAATTATGTCAATAATAAGTATGATTTTTTTGATACAATACTTGTTCCAGCATCTGAAAGTCTTTTTGATTTTTATAAGTTAAGAGGATATAAAGAAACATTTAAATTTAAAAAATTAGAATTTGAAGTATATGATAATGTTATTAGTGAAAAAGATATATTTATAGAGGAGTTTAATATTGGAATAGAAAGTTTGAATTATAAAAATTTGAGAGATAATAGATTTTTTAGGAATGGTTATGCTTGTTGGGACTATGATTATATAAATTATGCTATATATGAGAATAAATTTTTAGGTGGAAAAAACTATAATATAATTTATAAAAATAATAATTATTCGGTTATTTTATATGCTATTAATGAAATACTTTTTATAAAAGAAGCTGTTATTGACGATAAATATTTATGTGATATATTAAATTTTATTGCTATATATGAAAATTGTAATAAAGTAATAGGCAGATTAGATATAAATAGTGATTTAGATTGTGATATATTTGATTTTGCATTATCAACAGGAAATATAGCTATAAATGGATATTTTAATATAGCTTTTGATTAAATTATTATTTTTCTTTTTTTTAATTATGAGGAGGTTTAATATATAAATGAAAAAAGATAAAATTATATGTAATTGTTGTAATGTAAATGTTGCAAAAATGATTGAAGCTTTTGAGAATGGAATAACAAATTGGGAGAATTTAAAAGAAAAAACAAAAATTGCTACTATTTGTAAAAAATGTAGTGAACATTCACAAATGGTTTTTGAAGATATACTTGAAAAATCTAAGAATACTTATTGAAGAGTATTCTTAGATTTTTATTTGTGTATTATAGTATTTATTTTTTTTTATAATTAAGTTATAATATAAATAATAGCTATTAATGTCTAAATATCATATAGAGGGGGTGCTTTTATATGAATGATAAATTTGATATTATTTCTATGGTTGATGATGATATTAATAGAATTAAAAATATACTTAAAGATTATGAAAATGATAAGCTTAAAATGGAAAAAATTTTTAATGATATATTTTTTAAATATATCAATAAGATAGAAAATATATCAACTGATTTATCAGTTGTGTCTCCTTATAGTGATGATATAGAAATAATTTCAATTTATAGAAATAATATTAAAAAACTCTTAGAAAATCTTGAATTATTTAAAGGTAATGGTTATAGTAATGAAAATTTATTTGATTTTTATATTCAATCAGAAGAATTAGATGAAATAGATATTACAGCGAAGTTTTCAGATATAATAGCAGATATAGGACTTATGAATGATATTCCAATTTCAGAAAAAGAGGAAATATCGAGAAAGTTGAAAGAAATTGAAGAGATATGTAATATGAATGAAACGAGAAAGAAAAAATGGGAAAAATTGAGACCTTATGTATTGTGGGTTTCTGGTAAAGAATATAATATAGCAATAAAAATAATACCTTTATTTTTAAAATTTAGATAATTATTAAATTAGTTATTAATAAATACGGGGGAATTTATGATAAAATTTATAGCAACGGATATGGATGGAACACTTTTAGATGATAATAAAACAGTTAATAAATCAATTTTTTCTGTACTTGATTATATTAATAAAAAAGATATTATGTTTTGTGCTGCAAGTGGTAGACAATATAGTAGTTTAAAAAAAATATTTAAAGACTATAGTAATGATATTATGTTTATTGCTGAAAATGGTGCTTATGTTGTGTATAAAAATAAAGAATTATATTCAAATTATATAGATAGAAATTTATTAGAAGATATTATAAATAAATGTAACAATTTTTGTAATATGATAATAATGCTTTGTTGTAAAGATTTTACTTATACTATTGATAAGATTTCTTATGAAGCTCTTTCGAGTAAGAAATTTGATTATGATATAAAACTTGTTAAAAATCTTTTAGATGTTAAAGATGATGTTTTGAAAGTGTCTATAAGTGCCGTTGATATAAGTTTTGATAATATAACTCATAGTAATTCTGAAAATCCTAATATAGCTTTAAAAAATATTGAAAAATTTCTTATTGAAAATTTTGATGATAAAACAGAAATAACGGTTTCCGGATTTAATTGTATTGATATTGTGAATAAAAATGTTTCAAAAGGTCAAGCAATAGATAATATTTTTTCAAAAATGAATATTAATATTAATGAAGCAGTTGTTTTTGGAGATAATTTTAATGATATTGAAATGTTTAAAAAAGCATATTATAGTTTTGCTATGAAAAATTCAGTTGATGAAATTAAAAAAAGAGCAAATTTTATTACTGAATATACAAATAATGAATGTGGTGTTGTTAAAGAAATAATTAAACTTTCTAAAAAGGGTGTCTTATGATACCCTTTATAATTTATGAATGAGGTGAAAAAATGGGAACGGTTGCAAGTTATGCTTTAGGATGCAAAGTAAATCAATATGAAAGTGAAGCCATAGCAGAGCTTTTTGAGGAAAGAGGTTATAATATTGTTGATATAAATGAAAGAGCAGATATTTATATTATAAATACATGTACTGTTACAAATTTTGGTGATAAAAAATCAAGACAGCTTATAAGAAAAGTAAAAAGGCAAAATAAAGATTCTATCCTAGTGGTAGTTGGATGTTATGCACAAGCATCTCCAGAAGAGATTAGTAATATCGAAGGTATAAATATTATAGTAGGTACAAAGAATAAGAGTGATATAGTTGACATAGTAGAAAATTATAAAAAAGAGAAAATTAATAAAATAAAAAATTATGTAACAGACATAATGGAAGAAAAAGAATTTGAATATTTAAAAGTAAATAGACTTAATAATAAAACAAGAGCTTATATAAAGATACAAGATGGTTGTAATCAATTTTGTTCTTATTGTATAATTCCATATGTTAGAGGACCTATTAGAAGTCGTAATATTAATGATATTATTAATGAAGTTAAAATTCTTTCAAAGAATGGTTTTAAAGAAATAGTTTTGACTGGAATTCACATAGCTTCTTATGGAAAGGATATTGAAAATTCAAGTTTATTAGATGTTGTAAAATTAATTAATAATATAGATGGTGTTTCTCGTATAAGATTTAGTTCACTTGAGCCTACTATTATAACAGATGATTTTGTTAAAAGTCTTTCGCAATTACATAAAGTATGTAATCATTTTCATTTATCATTGCAAAGTGGTTGTGATAAGACATTAAAAGAAATGAATAGAAAATATGATACAAAAAAATATAGTAATTCTGTACGTATACTTAGAAAATATATTCCTGATGTTGCAATAACCACTGATATAATAGTTGGGTTTCCAGGAGAAACTGATTATGATTTTGAAGAAAGTTATAATTTTGCTAAAAGTATAGATTTTACTAAAATTCATATTTTTCCATATTCCCCTAAAAAAGGAACTTTAGCTGCAAAAAGAGATGACCAGATTTTAAATTCTATTAAACAATATAGAGTTAAAAAATTTATTGAATTAGATAATTTAATGTATAAAAATTTTATAAATAAATATATTAACAAAAAGGTAGAAGTTCTTTTTGAAAAAAGTATTTCTAATAATTTTTACGAAGGATATACTAAAAATTATATAAAAGTTTTTGCAAAATCAGATAAAAATATTCAAAATCAGATTTTAAATATATATATAAATGGTATAAAAGATAATGAGCTTATAGGATTTGTTGAATAATTAGATAATAGCAATGTTTTTATAATAAAATATTCTTTAAAATATATTTGCATAATGTTGTTTTTTATATTATTATTTTTGTATAGCAAATGAATATTATTATTTTAATTTATATTAAATTTATTTTATATATTAAGTTTATAAAAATATATTATTTAGGAGTGAGATTTATGAGTGATTTAAATGTTACACAACAATTTAATTCAATTGATAAAGAGAGTATGAATGAAGCAAAAGCTATATTATTAAGAGTAACATTAGCACTAAAAGCAAAAGGTTATAATCCAGTAAGTCAAATTGTAGGATATATACTTTCTGGGGATCCTACATATATTACAAGTTATGATAATGCAAGGGTTTTAATAAGAAAGCTTGAAAGAGATGAATTACTTGAAGAGCTTGTTAAAGATTATCTTTATAAAAATTTTTAAATTAAATAATAGGTGATGTTTTGAGAATATTAGGACTTGATTATGGAGATAAAACAATAGGAATAGCTATAAGTGATCCATTTGGTTGGACTGCACAAGGTTTAGAAATTATAAAAAGAATAAATGAAAATGAATATAAAAAAAGTATTTCTCGAATTGCTGAAATAGTTTTAGAATTTGATGTTGAAAAAATAGTTCTTGGTTTTCCTAAGAATATGGATAATAGTGAAGGTTTAAGATGTGAAAAAACTTTAGAATTTAAGAATAGACTTGAGAAAAGATTTAATAATATTCCTATAATACTTTGGGACGAGCGTATGAGTACAATAGCTGCTCAACGTTCACTTATTGAAGGGAATATGTCAAGAATTAAAAGAAAAAATATTATAGATAAAATTGCAGCAATTTATATTTTACAAGGCTTTCTTGATAAATATAGTAAATAGTAAGAAAGAAGGATTTTATGAATGAATTTGAAAACATAGAAGAATTTGAAACAATAATTTTAACAGATGATTTAGGAGAAGAAATAGAATTTGCTATAATTGATAGTATTGAAAATAATGATAATATATATTTGCTTGTTGTAGAAAGTAAGTTTATTGATTATGATGAAGTTGAAGCTATTATATTAAAAGAAATTTCTATTGATACTAATGATATTATTTATGAACGTGTTGAAGATGATATAGAGCTTAATAAAGTTTCTGAATTATTTAGATTATCTGTTGATGATTATGATTTTGAAGTTTATGATTAATTAAAAGTTATTTTTTATATTTTAATTTATTATTGAATAGCCTGTTTGATACAGGTTTATTTTGCTGTTTTGTTAAACATTTAAAAATTTTTAGAATGGAGGTATTTTTTTGGCGCCAAAAAAACAAAAATTAAAAATTATAGCACTTGGCGGACTTCAGGAAGTTGGAAAAAATATGACAATTTTTGAGTATAATAATGATATAATTATTATTGATTGTGGTTTGGCTTTTCCTGAAGATGATATGCTTGGTATTGATCTTGTAATACCTGATATAACTTATTTAGAAAAGAATATAGATAAAGTAAAAGCTATAGTATTAACCCATGGACATGAAGATCATATAGGAGCATTACCATATATATTAAAAGATATTAATGTTCCTGTTTATGGAACAAAACTTACCCTTGGTTTACTTGAGAATAAATTAAAGGAACATAATCTTTTATCTTCTGTACAAAGAAATATTGTTGTTGCTGGAGAAATTATAAAAATAGGACAATTCAAAATTGAATTTATACACACTAATCATAGTATAGCAGATGCAGTTTCATTAGCAATTACTACTCCTGTAGGTGTTATTGTTCATACAGGAGATTTTAAAGTTGATTATACTCCTATTGATGGCGATGTTATGGATATACACAGATTTGCAGAAATTGGTAAACAAGGTGTTAAGTTACTTTTAAGTGATTCAACTAATTCAAGTAGAAAAGGATTTACTATGTCTGAAAAAAATGTTGGACGTGTTTTTGATGAGATTTTTGAGGAAACGCCTAGAAATCGTATTATGGTTGCAACATTTTCTTCTAATATACATCGTATACAACAAATTATAAATTCTGCAAATACACACAAAAGAAAAGTTGCTATATTGGGAAGAAGTATGATAAATGCAGTAAAAACATCAACAGAACTTGGGTATTTAAATATACCTGATAATGTTTTAATTGATATATCTGAAATAAAAAATTATACAGATGAGCAAATAGTTATAATTACAACAGGAAGTCAAGGTGAAACAATGTCTGCTTTATCAAGAATTGCTTCTAATGAACATAGACAAGTTCAAATAAGAGCTGGAGATAAAATAATAATAAGTGCTTCTTCTATACCAGGAAATGAGAAAAATATTTCAAGAGTTATAAATGAGTTGTTTAAAAAAGGTGCAGATGTTGTGTATGATGGTATAGCAGATATACATGTTTCGGGACATGCTCGCGAAGAAGAGCTTAAACTTATGCTTGCACTTATAAAGCCTAAATATTTTATGCCTATTCACGGAGAATATGTTCATTTGATAAGTCATAGAGATATTGCGATTTCTATGGGTATTAAGAAAGATAATATATTTATAATGGGAATAGGTGATGTTTTAGAAGTTACAAAAGTTGATGCAAAAATAAATGGTAGTGTTCCAGCAGGACAAGTTTTAGTAGATGGTCTTGGTGTTGGTGATGTTGGAAATATTGTTTTAAGGGATAGAAAACATCTTTCTCAAGATGGTCTTATGATAGTAGTTGTTACTATGGAAAAAGAAACAGGATTTGTTTTGGCTGGTCCAGATATTATATCAAGAGGATTTGTTTATGTTAGGGAAGCTGAAGAACTTATGGATGAAGCTAAAGCTGTTGTCAAAGATGCACTTTCAAAGTGTGAAGAAAAACATATAACAGGTTGGAGTTATATAAAAGGGCTTATAAAAGAAACTCTTAAGAATTATCTTTGGCAAAAGACAAAAAGAAGTCCTATGATTTTACCTATAATTACGGAGGTATGATGTGGATAATATAAAAGAGTTTGCTGATAAACTTGCAAAAGAGATAGAACAAAGTCAAGAATATAAAAAGTATTTAGAATATAAAGTTGAATTAGAAAAAAATTCAGAATTGAAAGATTTAACTGACTATTATAAAAAAATAAAAGCTGATATTGAAATAAGACGAATTAATGGGGAGACAGTTTCAAGTTCTGATGAAAAGTTGATTGAAGATACTTATAGTAAAGTTTGTTCAAATGAATTATGTAGAAATTTTATAAATAGTGAAAAAATGATTGTAATAATGATTTCTGATGTGTATAAAACATTAGTAAAAAATATATCATTAGATATGGAATTTTTTGATAAAATGAATTAATATAAATGTAGTATTTAATAAATATTATTTTTTTATATTTTAAAAATCAAATAAGTTTTAAATAACAAAAGATAATTAAAGGACTATATTATAATTTTTAAATTATAGTATGGTCTTTATGTTTATTTTATAAATATTTACATAGTTGTTGTTTAAGTGTATAATTTTGTAGAAAGGGTTGAGTATATGTCTATTTCTATAAATTCAATAAAAAATGAATTTTTGAATTATGATATTGAATATATAAATGAACTGATTGAGAAATATAAATTTGATGAGAGAAAAGGTGTTAAAAATATTATTGAAAGTTATAAAAAAAAATATAAGGCTTTTGAATATGAAAAAAAAAGAATAGATAGTATGTTTATTTATGAGAATAATTTGTATTCAAAAGGTTACAATTATATTGCTGGTATAGATGAAGTTGGTAGAGGACCACTTGCAGGACCTGTTGTTACTGCTTCTGTAATATTACCTAATAGTTGTAAAATTTTTGGTGTAAATGATTCTAAAAAATTATCTGAAAAGAAGAGAAATGAATTATATAATATTATAATTAGTGAAGCATTATCGTATTCTTTTGGTATAGTAACTCCTAAAGAAATTGATAGTATTAATATTTTGCAAGCAACTTATAAAGCTATGAAATATTCAATAGAAAATCTCTCAATTAAACCAGATTATATACTTGTTGATGCTTTAACAATACCAAATATAAATATTGAGCAAATTAATATTATAAAAGGAGATTCAAAAAGTTTTTCGATAGCAGCTGCAAGTATTATTGCAAAAGTCAAAAGAGATGAAATAATGAATGAATATTCAAGTTTATATCCTCAGTATCATTTTGATAAAAATAAGGGGTATGGCTCTAAAGAGCATATTGAAGCATTAAAAAAATATGGAGCTTGTCCTATACACAGAAAAAGCTTCATAAAAAATATAATGAAATATTGAGTAATATAGTATGAATAATTATTGTAAAAAAATAACAGGAAAATTAGGTGAAGATATAGCAGTAAATGAGTTGTTGAAAAGTGGTTATACTATACTTGAAAGAAATTTTACTAAAAGGTGTGGAGAAATTGATATAATATGTAGGAAGAATGATATTATATGTTTTGTTGAAGTAAAAACAAGACATAATCCTATAAAAGCTTTACCAAGAGAAGCAGTTAATTTGAAAAAACAAAAACGTATAAAAGAAACAGCAGAAAAATATATATATGAAATAGGAAATATTGATTCTAATATTTATAGTTTTAACTTTAGATTTGATGTTGCTGAAATTATGATAATAGAAGATGATATATATTTTAATTATATAGAAAATGCGTTTTGTTAATGAGGTGATTAAAATAAAATTAATTGAATTTAATAATTTGAAATATATTCAGTTTGATAATATAAATAATACAGGTATTGTGAATCATTTTTTTTCGACTCGTCAGGGTGGTGTTAGTAAAGATGATTTTTATTCTATGAATCTTAGTTTTACACGTGGAGATGAGAGAGAAAATGTAATAAGAAATTTTGAAATTATGGAAGAAGTAACAAAAATTAATTATAAAAATATAGTTATGTGTAAACAAAGTCATAGTAATAATGTTTATATTGTTAAAGAAAGTGATGTTGGAAGTGGTGTATTAAAAGAAAGTAATATTAATAATATAGATGCACTTATAACAAATATTAAAAATATTCCAATATCAATATTTTCAGCTGATTGTGTACCTATATATTTTGTTGATAAAATAAAACATATTATTGCTGTTGCCCATTCAGGTTGGCGAGGAACATTAAATAGTATTAGTAAAAATGTTATAGAAACTATGATTGAAAATTTTGAAGTAAATCCTAAAGATATTGTTTGTGCAATAGGACCATCAATAGGAAAATGTTGTTTTCAAGTTGGGAAAGAAGTTATTGAAGAATTTAGAAAAAAATTTGTTAATATAGATGATTATATTTTTATTGATAAAGATTTTAATAAATATAAATTAGATCTTTGGTCAATAAATTCAGATATTATTGAAAGTTGTGGTGTTCTTAAGAAAAATATTGAAATTGCTAATTTATGTACAATGTGTAATTCGGAACTTTTCTATTCTCATAGACTTATGGGTAATAATAGAGGAAGTATGATAGCAGTTATTGAGCTTATATAAATCAATATAGGTAGGTATTTTATGGAAAAGAATGAAAATATTATTATAAAAGTTGAAAAAGGAAGTATAGCAGAAGAGATAGGTATTTCTGTTGGAGATATGCTTATTTCGATAAATAATCAAGAAATAAAAGATGTTTTTGATTATCGTTATAATATAAATGATGAATATATAGAGATGACTTTTCAAACTCCTGATGGAGATAGATATATTGCTGAAATAGAAAAAGATATTGATGAAGATATTGGAATAGTGTTTGATAGTGGACTTATGGATAAAGCAAGAAGTTGTAAAAACAAATGTATATTTTGTTTTATTGATCAATTACCTAAAGGTATGAGAAACACTTTATATTTTAAAGATGATGATTCAAGACTTTCATTTTTACAAGGAAATTATGTTACACTTACTAATATGAGTGAGAAAGATATAAATCATATTATATTTTATCATTTATCTCCAATAAATATTTCTATTCATACAACAAATCTTGAATTAAGGAAAAAAATGCTTAAAAATAAAAATGCTGATAAAGTTATTGATATTATGAATAGATTAAAAAATGCTGGCATAGAAATGAATTTACAAGTTGTTTTATGTAAAGGAATAAATGATGGAGATATACTTGATAAAACAATTTTAGATTGTTCTAAGTTTATACCTAATGCTCATAGTATGAGTATTGTTCCAATAGGATTAACAAAATTTAGAAAGGGACTTTATAATTTATTACCTTTTGATAAAGATGATGCTAATACTGTTATAAAACAAATTGAAAAATGGCAAAATATATTTTTGAATAAATATAATACACGTTTTGTTTATTGTGCAGATGAGTTTTATTTAAAAGCAGAGAAATCTATTCCTGATGCTTTAATATATGAAGATTTTGCTCAATATGAAAATGGCGTTGGAATGATAGCTTTATTTGAAAAAGAATTTAATGAGATTATAGAAAAAATTAAATATAATTGTAATTTAAAAAAAAATATTTCTTTAGCAACAGGAGTTGCAGCATATGATTTTATAAAGAAGTTAGCTGATAAGATTATGGAGAAAATTAATAAGGATTATAATTTGATAAATATAAATGTTTATTGTATCAAAAATTCTTTTTTTGGTGATATGATAACAGTTAGTGGACTTTTAACTGGAATTGATATTATAAATCAACTTAAAAATAAGAATTTAGGTGATTATTTGATTTTACCAGAATCAATTTTAAGAAATGGTACAACTATGCTTCTTGATAATATGAAAATAGAAGATATAGAGAAAGAACTTAATATAAAGATAAAAATTTCTAATAATTCAGGTGAAAATTTTGTAAAAAATATATTAAATTTGGAGGAGTAAAAATGAAACCTATTGTTGCTGTTGTAGGACGCCCAAATGTTGGAAAATCTACACTTTTTAATAGACTTGCAGGTGAGCGTATATCTATTGTACAGGATACACCTGGTGTTACACGAGATAGGATATACGCTGATGTAGAATGGTTAAATACTAAATTTACACTTATTGATACTGGTGGTATGGAAATAGGAACAGAAGATATAATATTAAAACAAATATTAAAACAAGCAGAAATTGCTATTGAAACTGCTGATGTTATAATTTTTGTTGTTGATGTAAAAACAGGAGTTATTGAAGATGATATGCAAGTAGCTAATCTTTTAAGAAAAACAAAAAAACCAATAATACTTGCTGTTAACAAAGTTGATAATATGCGTAAAGATAACTTTGAGGTACTTGAATTTTATAATTTAGGATTAGGAGAACCTATAGCCGTTTCTAGTGGACAAGCTTTAGGATTAGGTGATTTACTTGATGAGGTTGTAAAAAATTTTTCTGATGATATAAATTATAGTGAGTATGAAGATGAAATTAAAGTTGCTATAATTGGAAAGCCAAATGTTGGAAAATCTTCGCTTATAAATAAAATATTAGGTGAAGAAAAGCATATAGTAAGTAATATTCCTGGAACAACAAGAGATGCTGTTGATTCTCCTATTGAAATTGAGGGACAAAAATATGTTTTTATTGATACAGCTGGAATGAGAAGAAAAAGTAAAATAAAAGAAGAAATTGAAAAATATAGTATAATAAGAGCAGTTACAGCAGTTGATAGATGTGATGTAGCTATACTTATGATAGATGCTAAAGAAGGTATAACAGAACAAGATACTAAAATTGCAGGTATAGCACACGAAAGAGGAAAAGCTGCTATTATTGCAGTCAATAAATGGGATTCAATAGAAAAAAATGATAAAACAATGAATAAATATTTAAAAGATATAGGAAATGAGCTTGCTTATATGCCTTATGCACCTAAAGTATTTATTTCTGCAAATACAGGACAAAGAATAAATAAAATGATTGAATTTATAAAAATTGTAAATGAAAATCATTCTTTACGAATAAGTACAGGTTTACTTAATGATGTTCTTATAGAAGCTATAGCTATGCAGCAACCTCCTGCTGATAAAGGTAAACAACTTAAAATTTATTATATGACTCAAGTAGGAGTAAAACCTCCAACATTTGTTATATTTGTGAATAATATAGAATTATTTCATTTTTCATATAAAAGATATATTGAAAATCAATTAAGAGAAGCTTTTGGATTTGTTGGAACACCTATACATTTTATTATTAGAGAAAAAGGAGCGAAAAACTAATGATAATAAGAATTATATGTGTTATCATAGGTTATTTTATAGGTTGTATACAATCTGCTTTTATAGTTGGAAAATTTATGAAAGTTGATTTAAGAGAACATGGAAGTGGTAATTTAGGTAGTACTAATGCTTTGCGTGTTCTTGGAAAGAAAGCAGGATTGATAACTTTTATCAGTGATATTATGAAATCGATATTAAGTTATATTTTATGTAGGCTTATTTTTGGAAATAATATTGGTGCTATTGCTGGTATATATGGTTGTTCTGGTGCTGTTTTGGGTCATAATTTTCCTTTTTATCTTAATTTTAAAGGTGGAAAAGGTATAGCTGTGATGGTTGGTATGATTTTATCCCTTTCAATGTTAAATTATAAAGTCGCAATTATTTCATTTGCTATAGGTACCATAGGTCTTTTGACTAAATATGTATCGCTTGGTTCTATATTGTTTTCAATTGCAATTCCATTTAGTTTATACATACTTGGTTTTGAAAATGAGTATATTATTGTTTGTATTGTATTAGGATTATTAGCAATATATAAACATAAATCAAATATAAAACGTCTTATAAATGGTACTGAAAGTAAAGTTGATTTTAGCAAAAAAATAAAAAAGTAAAAGTAGAGGAGGTATTATTTTATGAAAAATATAGCTATTATTGGTGCTGGAAGTTGGGGAACAGCTTTGGGCATTATGCTTGATAAATATGGGCATAATATTAAAATTTGGGCAAGAAAAAAAGAGATTATAGAGAAAATCTTAAAATATGGAGAAAATAAAGATTACCTTCCTAATATAAAAATAGAAAAAAGTATAATATTTACAAATAATATTGAATTTGCTTTAGATAATATAGATATTATAATTTTAGCTGTTACTTCAAAAGCTGTTAGAAGTACTTCAGAATTTATTTCAAAATATTTAAATGAAGATAAAATAATAGTAAATGTTGCTAAAGGTATTGAAGAGAATACTTTAAAAAGACTTTCTCAAGTTATAAGTGAATATTTACCGGAGTGTAATATATGTACTCTTTCTGGACCAAGTCATGCTGAAGAAGTTGCGAAAAATATACCAACAGCTGTTGTTGTATCATCTAATAATATAAAAATTGCTGAACAAGTACAACAAGATTTTATGAATCAATCATTTAGAGTTTATACAAATAGTGACGAAATAGGTGTTGAAATAGGTGGTGCACTTAAAAATCTTATTGCACTTGCTTCTGGAATGTGTGATGGATTAGGTTTTGGTGATAATACAAAAGCAGCTCTTATGACACGAGGTATTGTTGAAATAAGTAGATTAGGTGTTGCTATGGGAGGAAAAATTGAAACATTTGCAGGGCTTTCTGGTATAGGTGATTTAATAGTAACTTGTACAAGCGAACATTCAAGAAATAGAAAAGCTGGTTTACTTCTTGGTAAAGGAAAAACTCTTGATGAAACTTTAAAAGAAGTTAAGATGGTAGTTGAAGGTGTTAATACTGCTAAAGCTGCATATGAATTATCAAAAAAGTATAATGTTGATATGCCTATAACAAAAGCTATAAATGAAGTATTGTTTGAGAATAAAGATGTGAAAACAGTTGTTTTAAATCTTATGATGAGAGAAAAAACAACAGAGCTTAATTTTTAAAAATAAAGAGAGTGTATTTATATACTCTCTTTATTTAATCATTTAACATGATTTCATCAATAGGTTTTCCAGGAGGAACCATTGGGAATACATTATAATCTTTATCTATAATACATTCAAAGAATATAGGGGATTTTATATTTATAGTTTCTGATAAATATTTTTCTAAATTATTAATATCTTTAATACAATATGATTGTATATTATAAGCACTTACAAGAGTTTTATAATTTACATTGTTTAGTAAATCAGTTTGAGAATATCTTTTATTATGAAATAATTTTTGCCATTGTCTTACCATACCTAAAGTACCATTATTAAACATTATAATTCTTATTGGTATATTATATGTAGAAATAGTTACTAATTCTTGAGATGACATTCTAAAAGATCCATCTCCAGTTATAAGTATAGTATTTTTATTAGTATTACCGATTTGTGCACCTATTGCTGCTCCAATACCAAAACCCATTGTACCAAGACCACCAGATGTTATAAATTCATTAGATTTTTGAAATTTCCAATATTGTCCACACCACATTTGATGTTGTCCAACATCTGTTACTAATATAGTATTTTTATTATAGAATTTATTTATAGTTTTGATTATGTTATTAGGTGTAAATTCATTTGTTATTTTTTCATTAATTTTTAAAGTATTTATTTCATTTAGCCAATTTTCTCTATTTATAGTATTTACTTTGTCTATGAGTTCTTTTAATATTATTTTAAAATCACCCATTAATGGAATACAATTTGAAATATTTTTATCAATTTCAGTATTGTCAATATCGATATGTATTATATTTGCATTGGGTGCAAATCTATTTGGATTGCCAATAACTCTATCATTGAATCTTACACCTATTGCTATTAATAGATCACATTTTGTAACTGCTAGATTTGTTGATTTAGAACCATGCATACCTAAAAAACCCATAGAAAGGATATGATTTCGGTTTATTGTACCAAGGCCCATAAAACTATTAGCGACTGGTATTGAAGACTTTTCTGCAAATTTAGTAAGTAAGTTATCAGTTTTGCTTATTCTTATACCACCACCAGCATATATTATTGGTTTTTTTGAATTATTTATTAAATTGATAGCTTGTTCAATATTTTTTATATTAGTTGTTAAATTTTTTTTATTATTATAATTTTTATTTTCTTTATATTCATATTCTGATAAAAATATATCTTTTGGAATATCTACTAAAACTGGTCCAGGTCTTCCATTTTTTGCCACATCAAATGCATTTTCTATAGTTTCTTGTAAGTCATCGATTTTTCTTATTAAATAATTATGTTTTGTTATAGGTAAAGTCATACCGGTGATATCTATTTCTTGAAAACTATCTTTTCCTATAAGTGTGTTAGGGACTTGTCCTGTTATTATAAGAATTGGTATAGAGTCCATATATGCTGTTGCTATTCCTGTTATTGTATTTGTTGCTCCAGGACCTGAAGTTCCAACAAATACACCAACTTTTCCTGTACTTCTTGCATATCCATCAGCAGAGTGAACTCCGTTTTGTTCATGAGCTGGTCTATATATTTTAAAATTTTGAGTTTCATCATATAATGTGTCAAAAAAAGGTATTACAGCACCACCAGGATAACCAAATATTGTATCTACACCTTTAGATTTTAAAACTTTTAATATTATTTGAGAACCTGAAAGTTTCATTTTTTTCTCCTTTGAAATAAAATTTTTTATGTTTAACAAACTTCTTTTATATCATAAACATCTTCAAGTTTTTGCATATAAAGAATTGCATTTTCAAAATTGGTATATTTTGTTGGTAAATCTTTTAGTGTTATACTTATTTTATCAAAATCTTTTATTGAAAAATCTTTTATATCAAATTGTTTTCTTCTTAGTGTTGTCATAACTCTTAATGCTGAATCCATACCACTTGTTACTTTAAAAGTCAAAGTTCTAAACATATAAAATTCCTCCTAAATTGTTATTAAATAAGTTATATTAATTATATTATAAATTAAAAAAACCTCTCGTCTCTATACACATTGTGTAAATGTATATAGGGACGAAAGGTTTTCCGTGTTACCACCCTACTTCGCATAAATTTGCCTCAATCAGGTCAATATTAACCCTATCCTTGTAACGTAGGAATACGTCATAACTTAATTGAAAACCGTTCAGTTATGAAGCTTAGGAGTGATTAATCATATTCTTTAACAATCAGTTTGCACCAACCACTGACTCTCTGTATGTATACAGAATACTTTTTTCTCCATCATTGCTTTTATTATTAAGAGTATAAAACTTAAAATATATTTTGTCAATAGTATTTATAATAAATAAAAAATAATAAAATTTGAATAAATAAAATATTTTACTAAAATATATTTAATTTGTTGAAAAAAATAATATTTAGTGATAGAATTGTAAAGATATAAATTTATATAATTAATAAATTCGCTAATACTATCAGCGAATTTATTAATTTATTTTATTACTATCTTCTATTTGCTCTTTTATTAAGACCTGCTTGTTTTTCGTTTGCTTGTTTGAGCCATTCTTTCATTTTATCTTCAAAGTCTGAAGAAGCTGTTATAGATGGTTGTGGGTGAAAATATTCATTATTTACATTATTTGAGCCTTTATTTTCATAGTTATTTTTTTGTTCTCTGTTTTTAATATTATTTTGAGTTTTTGTAGGTTTTGTCAAAGGAGAAAGAGTTTCTTTTATAGAAAGAGAAATTTTTTTGTTTTCTTTATCAATAGAAAGTACTTTGACTTTTACAGTATCACCAATAGAGATATGTTCGTTAATATTTTGTACAAAATTATTTGATATTTGTGATATATGAACAAGTCCTTGAGTTTTTTCATCTATTGAAATAATAGCTCCAAATGGTTTGATTTTTATAACTTTACCTTCAACAATTGTACCTATTTCTAATTTTTCAGACATTAAATTAAACAACTCCTATATATAAATAAATTTTTTATTTTAGAAATATAAATAATATATTCTAAATAAATATAATGCACTAGTATAGCATATTTTTTATTAAGATTCAATAAAATGATATTTTTTTGGAGGGATTTATGATTAAAAAAAATGATATTGTAGAAATAAAAATAGATGAAATTTTATTTCCAAATAAAGGAAAAGGTATTTTTGATAATAATAAAATATTAGTAAAAAATACTATTCCAGGACAAAAAGTTTTAGTAAAAATAAAAAAGAAAAAGGGAGATAATATTGAGGGTACAGTTTTGAATATTATCAAAAAATCTGATATAGAAATAGAATCAAAATGTTCTCATTTTAAATTTTGTGGTGGTTGTACTTATCAAAATATTTCTCATAATGATGAATTAAAATTAAAAGAAAATCAAATTTTGAAATTACTAGAAAATAATAATATTAAAAATTTTGAATATATGGGAATTGTACCTTCTCCTAATTTGGAGGGATATAGAAATAAATGTGAGTTTTCTTTTGGAGACGAACAAAAAGATGGAGATTTAGCTCTTGGTATGAGAAAACGTATGAGCAATTATGAAGTTGTTACATTAAAAGACTGTAATATTATAGATAACGATTATTTAAAAATAATAGAATTAGTATTGAATTTTTTTAAAGAAAAAGATATTTCTTTTTATCATAAAATGAAACATACAGGAGTACTTAGACATCTTGTTGTTAGAAAAAGCTTTACCTATGGTGAAATTCTTGTGAATCTTATTACTACAAGTGAATATAATTTTAGTATAGAAGAATTTAAAAATTTATTATTAAATAATAATGATATTTTTGAAGGTTCTATTTGTGGTATATTGCATACTATAAATGATTCTGTTGCTGATGTGGTAAAAAGTGATAAAACTAATTTGTTATATGGTAAAGATTATTTTGTTGAAAAACTTTTTAATTTAAATTTTAGAATTTCAGCATTTTCTTTTTTTCAAACAAATTCTAAAGGTGCAGAAAAACTCTATTCTGTTGTTAAGGAATTCATTGGAAATGCACAGAATAAAGTTATTTTTGATTTGTATTGTGGAACTGGAACAATATCACAAATTTTAGCTGAAAATGCTAAAAAAATTATAGGAATAGAAATTGTTGATGAAGCTATTTATTCGGCGATTGAAAATGCTAAATTTAATAATATCAATAATTGTGAATTTATTATTGGAGATGTACTTAATAAAATTGAGAGTTTAAATAATAAACCTGATATTATAGTTATTGATCCACCACGTGATGGTATTCATCCTAAAGCTATTAATAAAATTATAAATTTTAATGCAAGCAAGATAATTTATATTTCTTGTAAACCAACTTCATTAGTTAGAGATTTGCAAATATTTGAAGAAAATAATTATAAAGTAGAAAAAATAAAATTAATTGATATGTTTCCGAGGACTTATCATATTGAAACGGTTGTTTTGATGAAATATTATGATATTTTAGAAAAAAATAATAAAAAATAGAGAATTTATAAAGAACGAATAGTCTTATTATTTGTTCTTTTTTATTTTATATTATATATAGTAAAAAATTTATATAATTTAACTTTTATTAGATAAGAATTATTTGAAATATAATATCTTCTAAAATTTTTATAAATAAAAATTAAGTAAAAAGGAACAAAATTTATAGATCTTAAGAATTTTATGTAATGTAATAATTTAAAAATAATAGAGTTAATACTTAGATAAAAATATTTTTTCTTGAAATAAAATTTTAATAGTAGATTGTTAAATGGAAGTAAATATATTAAGAATTTTATTTTTTATTTAATTAATTTATAGAATTTTAATATCAAAATTTTAATAAAGTAGTATTTTTATTTTAATTTATTAATAATCATTTTTGTTTTATAAAATATCAATATTATATTGCTTATTAATTATAATTAATATATAATAATATCTAATTTATAAATTAGATAAAATAACAAATTTATTATATTTTTTATTAAAAATTTTTAAATTTGTAAAAAACTAATTATGATAATAATCAACACTGTACCAATTTAGTTTTATTTTTGGACGGTAGTAGGAGGAAAAATGAAAAGTAAAAATTATGTACAAAAAATAGTAAGAGTTTCAATGTTTGTTGCTATTATATTAATATTGAGTATGACCCCGTTAGGATATATTCCTTTACCATTTATGAAAGCGACTACTATACATGTTCCGGTTATTATTGGAGCTTGTCTTTTTGGGCCATATATTGGTGGATTTTTAGGGGGGATATTTGGTATTACAAGTGTTATACAAGCAACAATATCACCAACTATTACATCTTTTGTATTTACACCATTTTATAATTTAAATGAACAATTTTATGGTGGATTTTCAAGTCTTATTGTAGCAATAGTTCCACGTGTTTTGATTGGTCTTATATCAGGGTTTGTTTTTATTTTTTTTAAAAATCTAATAAATAAAGAATCGATTTCTTGGTTTATTGCAGGTATTATTGGTTCGATAACTAATACAATTGGTGTTATGAGTTTAATTTATATATTATTTGGAGAACAATATGCATTAGCAACCAATATAGTTCCAGAGTTATTAATTGGATTTATTTTAAGTATTGTTGTTACAAATGGTATACCTGAAGCAATAATAGCAGCAATTTTAACAACAACTATTGGAAAAACTATAAAATTATTATTTTATAAATAATATTAATATGGGGTTGATTAAATTGAAAGAAATTAATTTTTTTGATGTAGGAAAAATTAAAATAGGGCATGCACATAATTTTGATGCTGCCACAGGTTGTACTGTATTAATCTTTGAAGATTGTATGACAGCAGGTGTGGATATACGAGGAGGAGGACCAGCGAGTAGGGAAACAAATTTGCTTAATCCAATGACAATGGCAAAAGGTATTAATGCTATTATAATTTCAGGAGGTTCAGCTTTTGGATTAGATGCTGCTGGAGGTGTTATGCGTTATTTGGAAGAGAAAAATATTGGATTTGATGTTGGCGTAACAAAAGTTCCTTTAGTTTGTCAATCTTGTTTATTTGATTTGTCGATTGGAAGAGCTGATGTACGTCCTGATTCGGATATGGCATATCAAGCTTGTTTATTTGCAAATTCACATATGAATTTGCAAGGATGTGTTGGTGCAGGAGTAGGATGTACAGTTGGAAAATTTTATGGAAAAGATTATGCAATGAAGAGTGGAATTGGAATGTATGCAGTACAAGTTGGAAAAATTAAAGTAGGAGCAATTGTTGCAGTAAATGCTTTTGGAGATATTTTTGATATTGATACAGGAAAACAAATTGCTGGTTTATTGCAAGAAGATAGAATTAATTTACGTTCAACAGAAAATGAAATGTATAAAAACAATAAATATTTGATTCAAAATTCTTTTATTTCTAATACAACTATTGGAGCTGTAATAACAAATGGTGTTTTTTCAAAATCAGAAATGAATAAAATTGCAAGTATGGCTCAAAATGGTCTTGCACGTAGTATTCGTCCTGTTCATACAATGTTAGATGGAGACTCAATTTATGCTGTTTCTTTAGGAAATGAGATTTTAGATTTAAATACTGTTGGTACGCTTGCAAGTTATGTAGTAGCATATGCTGTAAAAAATAGTATTTTTTCTGCAACTAGTTTACAGGGTTATTTGGCTTACTGTGATTTAAATATTTAGTTTGATTTATATAAAAATTTTATTATTTATATTTAAGATAATATTAGGATTAAAAATTATATAATACAAATTAAATTTTTTCTTAAGTAAAAATTTTAATAAAAATAAAAAATTTCTTGGTAATAAAAATCAAGAATTTTTTATTTTTATTGAAAACAAACAGAAAAATTTTAAAAATATCTATAAATATATTATATATGTATTATTTTTTATTGTGTTATTTATTTTTTATGATTATATTTTTGTGAATATTAAAAAAATTTATGATATAGTTTTATAGGAGGAATTATGAGGAAATTTTTAGTAACTGGTGGAGCTGGGTTTATTGGAAGTAATTTTATTCGTTATTTGATAAAAAATACTGATTGTTTTATTATTAATGTAGATTTACTTACATATGCAGGGAATATAGAAAATTTAAAAGATGTGGAAGCAAATAGGAATTATATTTTTCATAAAGGAGATATATGTGATAGTTCTTTTATAAAATATTTGTTTGAAAAATATGATTTTGATGTAGTTGTTAATTTTGCTGCAGAAACTCATGTTGATAATAGTATTAATAGACCGAATTTGTTTGTTAATACTAATATATTAGGGACACAAGTTCTTTTAGAATGTGCTAGAAGAAGTTGGAAATATGGTTTTGAAAATAATGTTAATAGTAAAAAAAATGTTAAATTTATTCAAATTTCAACTGATGAAGTATATGGAAGTTTGGGAGAATATGGGTTATTTTCAGAAATGAGTTCTATTTCCCCAAGTAGTCCATATTCTGCTTCAAAAGCTAGTGCTGATTTGATAGTACATTCATACTATAAAACGTATGGATTACCAATAAATATTACAAGATGTACTAATAATTATGGACCTTATCAATATCCAGAAAAATTAATTCCTCTTATGGTTTATAATTCATTGAATGATAAACCTCTTCTTATTTATGGTAATGGTTTACAAATAAGAGATTGGATACATGTTCAAGATCATTGTTTAGCTATTCATTTAGTTATTGAAAAAGGCATTATAGGTGAAATATATAATATTGGAGCTAATGAGGAACATTCAAATATAGATATTGTAAATAGGATAATTTCATTTGTTAATTTTTCAAATAGTAGGATAGAATATATAAATGATAGATTAGGTCATGATTTTAGATATGGTATAGATAGTAGTAAAATTCGGAAGGAACTTAAATGGTATCCTAAAATAAATTTTGAGCAAGGATTTTCTGATACAATACAATGGTACATAAAAAATAAAAATTGGATAAATAGAGTTAAATCCATATAATTTTATTTATATTGTAGATAAAAAATTTTAATTTAAAAGTATAAAGGAGATATAAAGATGAAATTAATGATTGATTGTGCTGATTATGATAAAATAAAAGAAATTATTGAGTTTTATCCGATAGATGGAGTTACAACAAATCCATCGATATTATCAAAATTAAGAAAAAATCCTTATGAAATTTTGATACAAATTAGAAATTTAATAGGGTATGATAAAGAATTACATGTACAAGTTATATCTAAGGAGATTGATAATATTATTGATGAGGCATATAAAATATGTGAAGTTTTGGGGGATAAAACTTTTATAAAAATACCTATTAATAAACAAGGATTAAAAGCTTTAATTATTCTTTCTAATAAAAAATTTAATACTACTGCTACTGCTATATATACACCAATTCAGGCTTATTTAGCAGCAAAAGCTGGTGCTAATTATGTTGCACCTTATATTAATCGTATTGATAATTTGGGTTTTGATGGTGTTCAAGTAGCTAAAAAAATACATAATATATTAAAAAATAATGATTTTAAAACTGAAATTTTAGCAGCAAGTTTCAAAAATTCTTATCAAGTATTAGAATTATGTGAATACGGAATTAGTGCATCAACTATTAGTACAGATGTTATAGATTGTTTAATAAATAGTAAAGATATCTCATTTGCAATAAATAATTTTATTAATGATTTTGAAGAAACATATGGAAAAGGAAAAACTATGATAGATTTTTAAAATAAAATACTTTTATAGTTATTTGATATGTAAAATTTAAGCTAAAAAAAATTTTGAATATTGAATATAATACTTAGTAAAAAAAACTATAATTTAGTGTAATTTTAGAGTTATATAATTTTATTAAAAATGAATAATATATCTTTAGTTAAAAAATTTTAGTTGTTTTGTATGCTATTTGTTGTTTAAATATAAAAAAGTATGTTATTTATTGTTGAAATTTAACAAATGAAAATATTAGTATATTTTATATATTTCATATTTTATTTAATTAATGTATTATATAATAAGGCTATTATACTTAAAAATAAATTTATAAAGGAATATTAAATTATGAAGAGAATTTTAATTTTTTTATTTATTTTACCTATGTTTCTTTTTGGTTGTATTAATAAGAAAGAAAATGGTGTTCCAAATAATGAAGTAATGAAAATAGATTATTTTTATTATCCTAGCTGTGAATCTTGTAATGATGGAGAAGCTTTTATTGAAAATTTTAAATATACTGTTTCAGATATTTTAGATGAAAATGATTATGAAATTGAAGCAAAAAATATAGCTGTTACAGAATACTTAGAAGAATATCAAAAAATTGTTGATGAAATTAAGACTGATTTATATTTTCCAAATCCTCCTTTTTTAATTATAAATGATAATATTAGGCTTATTGGACAACAGGATATAGATAATAATTTAAGAAAAACTATATTAAATGTTTTAAGTTCAATAAATAATGAATATGATTTGAGGAATAAAATGGAAAATAATATAAATAGTGATGATTCTTATTTTATATATTTTTACAAAGAGGATTGTCCACCTTGTATAGAAACAGATTTTTATTTCTCAAAATTAGATAAAATTCATTATATATTAGGTGATAATGAAACAAAATTAAAAATTCAGTATATTGATGCAAATAATAATAATAATTTAAAATTAATGGCAGATATATATGATGCTTATAATGTTCCGAAGGAAGAAAGAAATGTTCCTATTATTTTTTGGAAAGATGGATATTTAAATGGTAAAGATAATATTAGACAAAATATAATAGATATTATTAATAAAGGCGAAGCACAAAATTGGCCTGGTTTAACTAAAATTTTAAAGTAACATAAATTATGGTTTTCCATTTTTTATAAATAATATAAAGTAAAGGAGAGATTTTATGAAGCGTAAAAAAAGATTAATATCATCTTTTGTTTGTATAAGTATGTTAATGCAATATGCTATAACACCTAATATTGCTTTTGCATATGAAAATTATACTAAACCAACTTATGAAATTAATACAGAAGCAGTAAATTTAAATGATGAAAATATTCAAGCTTCTTTAGAGCAAGTTGATGTTTTGCCACCTTTAATGGGTTGGTCTACATGGAATGCATTTAGGGAACAAATTAATGAAGAAAAAATTCGAGCAGTTGCTGATGTTATGATTTCAAGTGGTATATCCGATGCAGGCTATAAATATTTAAATCTTGATGATTGTTGGCAATCAAATTTACGTGATCCAAAAACACAAAGTATGATGTGGGATTATGACAATTTTCCATCAGGTCCTAATTTAATTGACGATTTACATAAACAAGGTTTAAAAGTAGGACTTTATAGTTCGGCAAGTCATTTAACTTGTGAAGATTTAACAGCTAGTTATGGTTATGAAAAACAAGATGCTCGTGCTTTTGCTGAATGGGGTATTGATTTTCTTAAATATGATTATTGTCATGTAGAAGATCCAGGTCAAGTTATGGATTTAGGTTGGGCAGATTTAAGAAATGCACCTGAAGTAGATTATATTAGTGTTTCTCCTTTTGATGAATCAAAACGTACTGAAATCCCAAGACATTATCAAGCTGAAGATGCTGAATTGACTGGTACAGCTTCAGTAGCTAATGATAGACCAGGTAATAATGGAAATATATGTGAGGGTGGAAAATATGTTACAGGACTTAATTCAGCTGGTGGTACTATAATCTTTAATGAAGTCGAAGTTTCAGAGCCTGGAGATTATGTATTGACTATTGGTTTTAAAAAATCAAGTAGTCCACGAGGTAAGTTTGCACAAGTTGTTGTTAATGATACAGATAAATATGATACACATGTAGCTCAAACAAGTGGTTGGAGTGCAACAGGACGTCAACAAGTACTTGTAAGTCTTAATGCAGGTAGTAATAAAATTATGATACATAATCCAGTTGATACTCAAAAAAATGATAATATACGTAGATATGGGAAAATGGGTAACGAGCTTAAAAAAGCAGTTGCTGATGTAGCTAAAGAAACAGAGCAACCAGAACGTCCAATTTATTATTCGATATGTGAACATGGACGTACAGAGCCTTGGACTTGGGCAGGAGATTATGGTAATTCTTGGCGTTCAAGCCATGATATATGGGCTAATTGGAATAGTGTTATGGAATGTTATGAGTCTTCTGTAACAAAGGTTGAATATCAAAAACCAGGAGCTTATAATGATCCTGATATGATGCAAGTAGGAAATGGTAATTTAACTGAAGAAGAGAATCGTTCTCATTTTACTCTTTGGGCTATGCTTTCAGCTCCTCTTGTTCTTGGAAATGATGTTCGTATTTTTGCTGATATGGAATCAGATACAGAACAAGCAAGAAAAGCTAAACAAATTTTTGATATAGTGACTAATAAAGAGTTAATTGCTATAAATCAAGATTTACCTCTTTTACAATGTAAACGTGTTTCAACAGAGGGAGGCATTGATATATTAGTAAAACCACTTCAAAATAAAGAAACAGAAGAGCCAGAAGTAGCTATTTGTTTTTTAAATAAAACAAATGAGCCAAAATCTACATCAATAGATATTAATTCTCTTAGTGATGATAGAGCAACTCTTCCATCAAGTGGATTATATACTGCAAAAGATTTATGGAATATTGATAATATAGAGGTTATTGATAATACTTTAAATTCTGGAGAAATTCCAGCACATGGTGTTAAAGTATATCGTATTGCAGATGCAGATCCAAGTGCTATTGAGAAAATGCCAGTTGTATCTATTGAAGCAGAAAATATATATGCTGGTGGACAACAAAATGCTGAAATAAAAGTTAAAGTAGGTAATAAAGGTAAAAAAGTAATGAAAGATATAAAAGTAACCTTAAATGCTTTTGGAGGAAGTCAAGAATTACCAATAAGTGAGCAATTAACAAATGAACAATCTGCAGAAGTAAGATTTACAGTTAATATACCAGCTGTAACAAGCAGTAATAATAATAATAAAGTTGATAATGAGAAAATAAATGCTGTTCTTGAATGTAAATTTGAGGGAGATGGAGTAGAAGTTCCAGCGACATCTAAAAAGGTTGAAAAAAATTTACAAATAGCAGATGTTGTTAATGGAGACAGTGTTAAATTAGGAGAATCAAGTTGGATAAGTTCATCAGCAGGTTGGGGAAACATAAAACGTAATAAATCAATTGATGGTCGAACTTTGACTGTTGCAGGCACTCCTTATGAAGAGGGTATAGGTACACATGCAAATTCAGAAATAAAAATATTTTTAGGTAAAAAGCCTTATAAATTTTCTGCTACAGTAGGTGTTGATGATGAAGTTACAGATTCCGATCAATATAGATCTTCAGTTATTTTTGAAATTTTAGCAGATGGTGAGAAAGTTGCATCTTCTGATACTTTGAGGAAAGGGCAAAGTTATAATTTTGAAAATGTTGATTTAAGAAATTGTAATATTTTAACATTAAGAGCAACTGATGCTGGAGATGGAAACGCTAATGACCATGCTGATTGGATAAATCCAACATTAACTTTATCTCAAGTTCAAGAAGGAAGTCAATTAGAAACTGTTGAAGTTTCAGTTCCAAATTTTATTATGGAAGGTGGGACTTATGACATTGATGTTGTTGGTAAGTTAAAAGATGGGAGTGTTGTACCCACCAGTGATTCAATAGTTGAATATCAATTAGAGAATATTGATGGAAAAGCTGTTATAATGGATAATAAATTAGTTGCGAAAAAAGCAGGTAATATTTCTCTTATTGCTTCTATGACATATAAAGAAAAAACAGTTTCTTCAGAAAAATTACAAATTGAAATATTTCCAGAAGGAGAAATTCCAACAGGTATATCTCATTTTGATGATATAGAAGTTATAACATCTCCTAATATAGCACCAGTATTACCTTCAAAAGTTATGGCTAATTATTTTAATGGTGATAAAAAAGAGATAGATGTAGTATGGGGAGACATTTCTCCTGAATTATATAAGAATATTAATCAATTTGAAATTTATGGAACTGTAAATGAAGAAGCACATAAAAATCCAATATTAAATATTAAAGTTGTTGATGCTATTGCAGCTGAAAACTTTTCAATGGTAATTTCAGAAGGGGAAGAATTCATTTTTCCTAAAGAAACAACATTATATTTAAGTGATGGAACATCAGTAAAATGTGATGTTGAATGGGAGATTGAAAGAGTTAGAGGTATATCCCCTGGTATAAAAACTTATAAAGGAAAAGTTAAGTATTTAGGTAATATATTACCAGTTTCTGCAACAGTTCGTACAAGTAATTCCAAAGAAAATATAAATTATGTTGAACAACAAAGTAATTATAATTTTCCAGTAGGGATTGCATCAAATACTGATTTAAATGAGAATATTTATAGTGCTAAATATTTAAATGATGGTTTAAGTTTTAATGTTGATGATAATATTAAAATTTGGAGTAATAAAGGAAAAAATACAAATGAAGATTGGATTTCAGCTAATATTGCTGTAAATGGGGTATTAGTTGAGAAGTCAGTTAATAAAGTTAAGTTTGGTTTGATTAATCAAACAAATAGTAGTATTCCAACAACTTTAGAAGAGATAGAGGATTTTGAGAATTTAGATAATCAAAATACAATTGAAAATAGTAAAGATGAGTCAGATACAACTAAAAATGAAGATATAACAAAAGTCGAAGATGTTAATAATAATCAAGATAATGATAATGTCAATGGTAAAGATAATGAATTTAAAGATATTTTAGAAGTACCAGAAAAAACAGTTTTAATAGAAGCAAGTAATACTATTAATAGGGAAATTTCATTACCATCAGAATATTATGTAGAATATTATACAGGGCCGATAGATTATGATTTAAATTTAGATGATTTTGAAAATGAAAGAGTTTCAGAATTAGGAAGTGATAGTCCTTTAAATGATGATAGAAATTGGTCAGAAGTTACATATGTTGGTGTTAAACCTTCTATACCAAATAATGAAAATTTTAGAAATGAAATGGAAGTTATTTTTGAGCCTGTTGAAACTAATATGATTCGTATACGTTTAGTAGGTCAAGAAGGTAAAGCTGTAGGCGTAGATGAATTAGAAGTTTATGGAGATAGTGCGACATCAAGTAAGGATTTTGAAGTAACAAAATTATTATTAAATGGAGAAGATAGACTTCAAGATTTTGTTGATAAAACTTTAACTTTTGAATTAAATAAAGATGATGAATTACCACAAGTTTCTGTTGAGACAACTAATAATGCTGCTATTACAATAATTCCAGCTACTGTGCAAAATAAAGAAATGCGAGTAAAAATTGTACCAGAAAGTGGTTTAGAAAATTCTGTTGAAGTTTATAAAATTATTTTTACTGGTGAAGGAGTATTAGAACCTACAAAAGCTATTTCTGTGCAATTCCAACCTAATAATAATAATAATGTTTCAACTTCTTTTATAACAGCTGGAAGTAAGGTATCAAGACCAGATGACCCATTTAAAGAAGGGTATAGATTTGTTGGTTGGTATTTAGATAATGATTTTAAAGAAGAATTCGATTTTTCAAAACCTATAAATGAAAATATAATATTATATGCTAGATATTATCGTAATGGAGGAAGTTCTGGTTCTGGAGGTTCTAGTTCTGGAGGTTCTAGTTCTGGAGGTTCTAATAACTCTGGAAACTCAAGTAATTCTAGTAATATAGATAATAATACAACAAATAAAGAAAATAAAAATGAATTTTCTATTAATGATATTGTAGATATAGATAATAATAAAAGTTTTTCTGTTAATCTAGATAATAATTACAAAATAGATGTTTCAGTTGAAAAAAATGATAAAGGAATAAAATTTGTTTTTGAAAAAGATGGTGAAAAATTAGAAAAAATTGATAAGACAATTAAAGTATCATTTTCTAATAATAATAATAGTATTAAAAATGTAGCAATTTTAGTTGATGAAAATGGAAAAGAAATATTACTTAAAAAATCATTTATGAAAGATAATAAAATGATAATTCCATTAAATTTATCAGGAACAGTAAAAATTGTTGAGCGTAATTCTGATTTTGTTGATGTTAATTTAGATAATTGGTTTAAAAATTCTGTTGATTTTGTGGTATCTCGTGATTTATTTGTAGGTACTTCAGAAAATGAATTTTCTCCGAACACAAATATGAATAGAGGAATGCTTGCAACTATTTTATATAGATTAGAAAATGAACCATTAATAGTAAGTAAGAATATTTTTGAAGATGTTGATATTAATTCATATTATAATAATGCAATTAATTGGGCTGCACAGAATAAATATGTTGCAGGCTTAACATCAACAACATTTGCACCAGAAGATTCAATAACTCGAGAACAACTTGCAACTATTTTATATCGTTATAATAATAGTCCAAGTATTTCTGAAAATAAATTAGAAAAATTTATTGATAATAATGAAGTTTCAGATTGGGCTAAAGATGCTATAAATTGGGCAATAAATGAAAATATTATATCTGGTAGAACAGATGGAACTTTAGATCCTAAAGGTTATGCAACAAGAGCAGAAGTTGCAACTATTTTGATGAATATGATAATAGATTAATAATTT
>X157_Grey_Heron__coassemble_1110_pt1 | contig 37390 bp, 33 predicted proteins | sample X157_Grey_Heron__metabat2_low_PE_010 | metagenome-assembled genome bin X157_Grey_Heron | reverse complement strand
TTATTGACTTTTATATATTAAAATATACAATTATATAAAAAATGTTTTTTATATATTTTAATTATTTTCTTTTATAAAAATATATATAAATTTATATAACTATAACAAAATTATATTTTTTTTCCAAAAGTACTTTTCAAATTTATTTTTTATGATATAATATTATAGAAATTGATAGTAATTTAAATATAAATTTTATTATGAGTTAATGTTGTAGTAGGATTAGTGTTATAAGTAATATGGGGTAATTAAAAAGAAAAGAGATTATTCTTAAAAGAATAATCTCTTTTTTTGTTTTAATACTTATAGTTAAATATAAATTATTTCATTGAACCTTTTTCAGCCATAGCTTTTTCTTGAGCTTCTATCATTTTTTTCACCATATATCCACCAACATAGCCATTTTGAGCAGAAGTAAGATCTCCATTATAGCCTTGTTTTAATGGTACACCTATTTCATTTGCAACTTCATATTTAAATTTTTCAAGTGCTGCTCTTGCTTCAGGAACATTAACCTTATTTGATGTCGAATTATTAGCCATAATAAAATTCCTCCTTAAAAAATAACTAATATAAAATAACATATAATTTTATAATTTATGTTACAATATTATTATAACATAAATAAAATTTTATATTCAGGTACATTTTTCCTTTAAATTCATCATAAAAAATTAATTTTAAAAATTTTTTTAAAAATAAAAAGAGTATATAAAAATACTCTTTTTCTATCAAACAACTAAAGAAGGTTTAACATAAACTCTTTTACCAAGTTCTGCATCAATAGAATAAAGTCCTTTAGCATCAGAGCCAAAAAGTGTATACTTTTTAATTAAATCCTCACAAACTTTTTCTTCTTCTCCTTGCTCCTTAACAAACCAATCTAAAAATTGCATTGTTCTAAAATCTTTTATATTATATGCAGAATCATATATTGAATTTATAAGATTAGTAACATATTTTTCATGTTCAAGAGTTGCAATCAAAGGGTCTATAAACTCAGCATACTTTCTATTTGGTGAATCAATTGAAGCTAATAATATATCCCCTCCATTTTGTTGAATATATGATATAAAAAGTAAAGCATGTGCTCTTTCCTCTTCAGCCTGAATCCTAAACCAATTAGCAAAACCTGAAAGTCCTTGTTTTTCATAAAAAATTGAAATATCTAAATAAAAATACTCGGAATAAAACTCTTTATTTATCTGATCATTTAATAAAGAACAAACATTATTATTTAACATAACTATCCCCCTCATTTAAAGCTGAAATAAATAATTCTGTTTTATCTATTTTTTCCCAAGGAAGATTTAATTCATTTCTTCCAAAATGTCCATATGCTGCTGTTTGTCTATAAATAGGTCTTCTAAGATCAAAATTTTTTATTATAGCTGATGGTCTAAGATCAAAATTTTTTATTACAATATCTGTTATTTTAGAATCTGCAATTTTTCCAGTATTATAAGTATTTACAAAAATAGATACTGGTTTAGCAACACCTATTGCATAAGAAAGCTGTATCTCACATTTTCTAGCAATTCCAGATGCAACTATATTTTTTGCAACATATCTAGCAGCATAACAGGCAGAACGATCAACTTTTGTTGGATCTTTACCTGAAAAAGCTCCTCCTCCATGACTTGCATAACCACCATAAGTATCTACAATTATCTTTCTACCTGTTAAACCACTATCACCTTGTGGGCCACCTATTACAAATCTTCCAGTTGGATTAATAAAATATATTGTATTTTCATCTAGAAGCTCTGAAGGAATAACCTCATTTATAACATATTTTTTAATATCATCTTCTATTTTTTCTTGTGTAATTTCTGGACTATGTTGAGTTGATATAACTATTGTATCAATTCTAACAACTTTATCATCATCATACTCTACTGTAACTTGTGCTTTTCCATCTGGTCTAAGATATTTAATTATACCTTTTTTTCTTACTTCTGCAAGTCTTTTTGTAAGTTTATGAGCAAGATATATAGGCATAGGCATAAAATCTTCTGTTTCATCACAAGCAAATCCAAACATCATACCTTGATCTCCAGCACCTGTATCAAATTCACTTATATTTTCTCCTATTTTACTTTCATAAGCTTTATCAACACCCATAGCAATATCTGGTGATTGACCATGTAAAGATGTAATTACAGAACAACTATCACAATCAAAACCATATTTTGCTCTATCATATCCAATTTCTCTAACTGTATCTCTTACAACTTTTTCAACATCAACATAACAACTTGTTGTTATTTCTCCCATTACAAATATAATACCTGTCGTTGTACAAGTTTCACAAGCAACTCTTGCCATAGGATCTTTAGAAAGAATATTATCAAGTATAGCATCTGATATTTGATCACAAATTTTATCTGGATGTCCTTCTGTAACTGATTCAGATGTAAATAATCTTTTCGCCATTTTAATACCTCCAAAATATATTATATTTATTACTTAATAAAATAATAAATAATTTTTTTGCAATAAAAAAAGCCTTTAGGGCTTAAAAAAATCCTCATCTTCTGTAAAAACATTACAGGGGAGTTAGCACCGTACAATTTGCCGGTTGCTGGGTTTCATAGGGCCCTTTCCCTCAACCTCTCTTGATAAGTATAAATATTAATTTGTATTTATTATATCAATATAAATTAATATTGTCAATAATAATAATTATTGTTATATTATATTATTTATCTATATTTAAAAATCAATTTATATAATTGACAATATTAATTATTAAAAAATAAATAAAAAGAGATAAATAAAAAAATTTATCTCTCCAAAATTTTTTCAAATATTAATTTCTTCTTCATTAACTTTAGTTAAACTTTTTGTATTACTATTTAATTTATTTTTTCTATTAAAAAAATTTAAAAAATTAAATTTAAAAGTATTAGTATCTTCAACAATATATTCTATATATTTACCTGTACCAACTGCGACACAAGAAACAGAATCATTTGCAATAACAGCATTTATTCCTGTTCTAGATTTTATAAGTTTATCTAAACCATAAAGTAAACTTCCCCCACCTGTCATAACAATTCCTCTATCGGCTATATCTGCTGCAAGTTCTGGCGGTGTTTTTTCTAATACATTATGAACAGCATCACAAATCGCAAGCACAGATTCTTCTAAAGCTTCATGCATCTCATCTGATGTAACAGTTATATTTTTAGGTAAACCAGTTATTAAGTTTCTTCCTCTTACTTCTAAACTAGTTGGTATTGTTCTAGCATAAGCTGTACCAACATTAATTTTTAACTCTTCAGCTGTTCTTTCTCCTATAAGCACATTATGTTTTTTTCTCATATATCTTATTATATTTTCATCAAAATTATCTCCTGCAATTTTTAAAGATGCACTCACAACAGTCCCACCAAGTGATATAACTGCTATATCTGTTGTTCCTCCACCTATATCAACAAGCATACTACCACAAGCTCTTGAAATATCAATTCCTGCTCCTATTGCAGCTGCAATAGGTTCTTCGATAATATGTACTTTTCTTGCTCCAGCATCTTTTGTAGCATCTTCAACTGCTCTTTTTTCCACTTCTGTAACACTACTAGGAACACATACAGCTATTGTAGGTTTTACAAACGAACGTTTACCAATAGCTTTTTCTATAAAATATTTAAGCATCTTCTCTGTTATATCATAATTTGATATAACACCTTCTCTTAATGGTCTTATCGCAACAATATTACCAGGTGTTCTTCCTAACATTCTTCTTGCTTCTTCTCCTACAGCAAGAATAGTGTTTGTATCTTTATCAATAGCAACAACTGATGGCTCTTTTATAACTATACCTTGTTCTTTTATATATACTAATACTGTGGCTGTTCCAAGATCTATACCTATGTTTTCACCAAATCCCATAAAACCAAACATTATAAATTCTCCTTTTCAAATTCAAACAGAATAAAACATATATAATATAAGTTAATTATACATAATTATTATAAAAATTTAAAGTGTATATACAAAAATATTATAAAAATCGTCATAATATTTAAATATATACTTTAATAAAATTATTTTTCTCTTATCTGTTCATTTATAACCTCAATAGCTTTTTTAAGCTGTACATCATCTTTTTCATCTATTCTAAGTTGATATTTAAACTCATCTGGAAGTTCAACAATATAATCAGGTGTTATACCTTCTCCTTGTATACAAACTCCTTTAGGTGTATAATATTTTTGAATTGTTATTTTTATTCCTGAACCATCTTGTAATGGATATAAACCTTGTACAAGACCCTTGCCAAAAGTTTGTGTTCCAACAAGTTTTCCTGTTTTAGTATCCTGCACAGCACCAGAAAGTACTTCAGATGCACTTGCACTATTTCCATTTACAAGTACACATAAAGGAATCTTTATATGATTTTCATCTGAAATATAATCTTCACGATTTCCTTCTTTATCTATTGTATACACTAAAGTTCCTTCTGGAATAAGCATATCTGTAATCTCTTCAACAATCTTAAGATTTCCTCCTGGATTATTTCTAACATCAATAATAAGTCCTTTTATATTTTGATTCATAAGATTTTCATAACTTTTTTTAAATTGTTCATATGTATTTTCTTTAAAACTGGAAATTTGTATATAACCTATATTGTCTTCTAAAATTTTATCCTCTATTGTAACAACATTTATTTTTTCTCTTAAAATATCAAAATTTTTTATTTCATTTGTTAATTTTCTATAAATGCTAACATTAACAGATGTTCCTTCTTTTCCTTTTATAATTTTTATAGCTTCATCAAGCTTTTCACCAGAGACATCAATTCCATTAACTTTTATAATTCTATCATCTGGTAAAATACCAGCTTTTTCAGCAGGACTATTTTTAATTGGTGAAATAACTTTTATACTTCCATCATTAATATCAGTTGTAACTTCTACACCAATTCCATAAAATTCACCTTCTGTATCTTGTAAAAAATTAGAAAATTCTTCAGCAGTCATATAATCTGTATATGGATCTCCTAAAGCATTTACCATACCATCATATATTCCTTCTTCAAGCTTTTCAAAATCAATATCATCAACATATTTTTTGTTAAGTATTGCTGCTATTGTTGCTATTTTTTCAGAAACTGCTATATCTTTTCCAAGTCCTAAACCTAAAACAGATATAGCAAAATTACCAGTTACCATAATAATAACTGTTACAATAGAACCGAGTATTATTCCTTTTAAAAATGGTTTTCTTTTCATAGCTCTAATCAACTCCTAAATTTTTTAAGTACAGTAAATTTTATTTTTAAAAATATTATGTTATTCTAATTTATTTATAAATAAAAGGCTTAAAAGCACTATGCTTAAAAGCCTATGTTCATATTAGACTCCTAAATAAGGTTTAGGACTTGTATGCTTTCCACCTTTTCTAACTTCAAAATGACAATGTGGACCTGTTGAATTTCCTGTACTTCCAGCTTTTGCAATAGTTTGTCCCTTTGAAACAGTTTCTCCTTTTGAAACAACAAGCTTTGAATTATGCCCATAAAGACTAACAAGCCCTCCGCCATGGTCAATCATAACTGTATAACCATAACCATTCATATAACTCGCATATATTACAGTACCACTCTCTGCTGCAACTATATTAGTTCCTGTAGGTGCTGGTATATCATAGCCTGTATGAAATTCACTTCCTTTTCCTATAGGTCTTGATCGATAACCATAACCACTACTTATGTAAGAACGACCTGGAACAGGCCAAGTAAATTGTCCTCCTGTATATGCAACATTGCTTGATGAAGTATTATCAGACCTTGATATATTATTACTTTTCGGTGTTGCTTTTGGAGATGAAACAACAGCCTGTGCCTGTGCTATAAGTCTTTCAACTTCCTTATCTGCTTTATCCCAAGAAGCAAGTTCTTGCTCATATTTAGCTGCATCAAGTTTATATTTATCATATGTAGCTTGCTTTTCAGCAAGTTTTTGATTTAAAGATTTTGTTTCTTCTTCCTGTGCAATTGCCAAGCTTTTTACTCTTTCTTTATCTTCTGCAATTAATTTTGTTTTATCTTCTATTGTTTTTTCAATACTTTTCAGCTCTTCTAAAAGATTATTATCATATGTCATTATATCATTAACATATTGAATTCTTGTTAATAAATCAGTAAAACTATCAGCTTCTAATATAATTTGTAAATATCCTATTTGACCATTTTCATGAATGTATTTTATTCTTCTCTTAAAATTATCTAATTGAATATTCTTTTTTTCTCCAGCTTCTTTAAGTTGACTTTCTGATTCTGAAAGTCTATTTGTAATATCAGTTAAATCAGCAGTAATTTTATCAAGTTTATTTTGAGCTTCTGTAACAATTTTATCAAGCGTTTCTATCTCAGCACTTATATCATCTTGTTTTTGTTTATTTTCATTAAGTTCTTTTTGTGTTTCTTGTTTTTTATTTCTTATATCAATTTGCTCTTTTTTCAATTCATTAAGTGATTTAGCATAAATATTTTCACAAAATATCATAGAAAAAGCAAATGTAATAGCAGTAAGTTGCTTAAAACGTTTTTTCATTAAGTAAGCTACCTCCAATTATAATAAAAATTCCAAAAATTAGACTTTTAAATGTTTTTTTATAGAAGTTACACTTCCAATAACTCCCAAAAGTATTCCCGAAATAATAGAAATAGGAATAAGTACTGAAAATATATCAATACTATGTCTTAGACTAATAATTTTTATTATCGACAATAAATTTGTATATAATACATCTGATATTTTACTATATAATGGCCAGGAAATCAACATAGGTACAATAGCACCTATAATGCCTATAATCATACCCTCTATTATAAAAGGCCAACGAATAAACCAATCAGTTGCTCCAACATATTTCATAATATTTATTTCATTTCTACGGCTATAAACAGAAATTTTTATTGTATTCATAATAATAACAACAGATATGGCTCCAAGTATAAATATAACTAAAATTCCAGAAACAGTTATTATATTATTAATTTTCAAAAGAATCTCTGTTTCAGAATGTGCATCTCTTACTTTATCAATTCCATCTATTTCTTTAAGAGCTTTGGAAACTTCTGTTTGATACTTAATTTCTTCAAGAGATATTTCAAATGAACTTGAAAGAGGATTATCTTCACCTGTAAAACCATCAAGTATACCATTCATTCCCCAATCTTCTTGAAGTTCCTTTAAAGCATCATCAGGAGATGTATATATAACCTGTGTAACATGTGGAATTTTTTTAATATCATTACTTATCCTCTCAACATCTTCACTTGTAAGTTCATTATTTAAAAACACAGCAATACCTACTGTATCTTCTATTTGTCTTAAAGCATATTGTAAATTACTAACAATACAATAAGAAAATGAAATAATAAAAATACAAGCTGAAACAGTAGCAATAGATGCTATTGTCATTAATCTATTTTTTAAGAGGCTTGTGAAGCCTTCTTTAAAATAATATTTAATAGAACTAGGCCTCATCACTATACCCTCCTTTTTTCACATCTCTTATTATTGTACCTTTTTTTAAAGTTATAACTCTTTTTTGCATCATATCAACAATATCTTTCGCATGGGTAGCAACAACAACAGTTGTACCAGCTCTATTTATTTCCTCAAGCAAATTTATAATACCTAAAGCAGTTTCTGGATCCAAATTACCTGTTGGCTCATCTGCAATAAGTATTGGCGGACCATTAACAATAGCTCTTGCCAATGCAGTTCTTTGTTGTTCTCCTCCCGACAATTGATTAGGATATGCTTTAACTTTATTCTGAAGACCTACAAGAGAAATAGCTGTTGGTACATTTCTTCTTATAAGTTTTGTAGGTGCTTCAATAACTCTCATAGCAAAGGCTACATTCTCATATACTGTTTTATTTTGTAAAAGTCTGAAATCTTGAAAAACTACTCCTAAATTTCTTCTTAAATATGGTATATCTTTTCTTTCAAGCGATGTAGTATCAATATCATTTATAATAATTTTTCCTTCTGTTGGATCAAGTTCTTTTAATAATAATTTTATAAGAGTTGATTTTCCAGAACCACTTGAACCTATTACAAAAACAAATTCTCCTTTTTCTATATGTAAAGAAATATTTTTTAGTGCTTCTGAACCATTAGGATATATTTTTTTTACATTTTGAATATTTATCAATGAAAATCTTCCTTTCAAAAATATATAATTATATTTCCCAATTAATAATATATTTATAACTTAAATTTCAAAAAAAAGAGGAACGTTAATTTAAATAATATAGTACGTCCTCTTTTATTTTTAGTTAAACAAAGAAATTAATAAGATATCTTATCCATATAAATCATATATTTACTTACCATAAGAGTTATTTTGAATATAATAGCATCATCAAAATTTCTAAGGTCAAGCCCTGTCATTTTTTGAAGTTTATCAAGTCTATATACTAATGTATTTCTGTGTATATAAAGTTGTCTTGATGTTTCAGAAACATTTAAATTATTTTCAAAAAATTTATTAACTGTAGCAAGAGTTTCATCATCAAAATCATCCATTGTAAGACCATGAAGAACTTCTTTTATAAACATTCTACAAAGAGGAAGTGGTAATTGGTATATAAGTCTACCTATACCTAATTTTTCATAATTTACAATATATTCATTAGATTCAAAAATTTTTCCTACTTCAAGAGCCATTTTAGCTTCTTTATAAGAACGAGAAACATCTTTAAGATCCATTACAACAGTACCTATGGAAACATAAATTTTACTTTTTATTTCACTATTAAGAGTATCAAATATCATCTTAGCAATTTTTTCTATTTCTTCCATTGTTTCTTTTTCTCTTAATTCTTTAACAAGTATTATACTATTTTCATCAACTGCTGTAACAAAATCTTTTGTTTTTGCTGGAAATATTCCTCTAACTATCTCAACAACATTCATTTCTTTATCAATATTTGTTTCTATAAGATATACTATTCTTTTTATATTACTTTCAATATGAAGTTTTTTAGCTCTACTATAAATATCTACAAGAAGTAGATTATCAAGTAAAAGATTTTTTATAAAATTATCTTTATCATATCTCTCTTTATATGCTACAAGAAGACTTTGAATTTGAAAAGCTGCTATTTTTCCAATTCTATATCCTTCTTCATCTTCACCTTTAACTTGTATAACATATTCAGCAATACCATTATCATATATTTTAAAATATTGATATCCAAGTATAAGCTGACTTTCTGCTTGAGAAGATATAAAATTTTCAATAGCATCTATTTGTCTACCTATCATATTTTCTTCAGTTGTAGCAATAACTTTACCCTCTTTTTCTATAACACTAAGTTCTTTACGAGTTATATTCTTAAGACCATCAATTGTATTTTGTAAAATTTGATTTGATATCATATTCTCACCCCAAAATTTTATTTTTATATTACTCAAAACAAATTATGAATTATTATACTGAAATAAATTAAATTATTAAACTTGTTAATTAGAAGAAATGTACATATAAAACATATTTATTGCTTTACTACATTTTATAACAAAATACCAAAAAAATAAAGAGAAATATTAAAAAAAAGTACAAAATTTATTTATTTTTTTATTTTTAATATAAATAGAAACTTAATTTGGTTAAATTTTCAAATATAACATACAAATTAGTTTAAATTAATTACTATGAAAAAATATGCATGATATATAAAACTATATATCAAAAAAAATATAATTAATAAATAATTAGTAATTTTTAAAACTCAAATATTATAATACAAAAAACCTTGACCTATAACTTCATTTATATTTGTAATTAAAATAAAAGCATTTTTATCAATATTCTTAATAATATTTTTAACATCTGAAATCTCTTTTGGGGTAAAAACACATAATAATATATCTTTTTCATCACCCTTATACATACCTTTTCCCTTAAAAGAAGTTACACCTCTATTTAAATTATTTATAATATTAAAAGCTATATTTTCAGATTCATCAGATATAATAAACACTGCTTTAGCAAAATTTATTTTATTAATCATAAATTCTGTAATTTTAGTACATATAAATATAGAAATAATTGAATACATAGAATTTTCAATACCAAAAATTAAAACTCCTAATAATATAATAATAAAATCTATTATAAAAAGTATTTTAGATATTGAAATATTATTTTTTAACTTATATATTATAGCTGCAAGTAAATCTGACCCCCCAGAAGTAGCCTTTCCTTTCAATATAAGACCACTACCAAAACCAAGCATAACTCCACCATATATTGAAGCAAGAATCATTTCATTATTATAAACTGGTAAAAATTTTTCTAATTCAAGAAACAAAGAAAATAAAATAGCTGAAATTAATGTTTTTTTTATAAACTTCTTACCTATTACAAAATATGCTATAATAAGTAATGGAATATTTATAAAAAAACTTATTATAGAAAGAGATATTTGTATATTAAAAATATTAACAAATAATTCTTTTATTATTATAGAAACACCTGAAACACCTCCAAGTATTAAATTATTTGGTTCAAAAAATATAATAACTGATGATGATACAATAAAAGTTCCAATTATAACCATAAAAAAATCATACCATTTTTTATTATTTTTAATAAACATATTATACCTCTTTTTAGAATTTATTTTTCTTTAAGTACTTTAATAGCAAATTTAGGTAACCTCATCATACGTTTTATTCTTGTTGGTTGAGTTATCAATCGATAAAACCATTCTAAACCTAATTTACAAAATATTTTAGGTGCTCTTTTAATATTACCAGACATAACATCAAAACTTCCTCCAACACCTATACAAATTTTTGCACCTGTAAAACGTATATTATTATATATCCATTTTTCTTGTTTTGGTGCTCCAAGTCCAACAAGTAAAATATCAGCATTGGAATTTTTTATTTCATCTAATATTTGTTTTTCATCATTTTCATTAAAATACCCATTTCTTACTCCTACTATATTAAGCCCCTCATATTTTTTAATCATATTTTTAGCAGCTGTATTTGCAACACCAGGAGCACCACCAAAAAAATAAACTTTATAATCTTTATCTTTTATTTTATCAAAAATATTTTGTGTTAAATCATAACCTGCAACTCTCTCTTTTATCTTTATTTCACTATATCTTGAAGCCCAAACCACACCTATACCATCTGGAACAACAAGATCTGAAGATTTTAATATCTCCATAAGTTGAATATCTTCTTGAGCTTCCATAACAATTTCAGGGTTTGGAGTACATATTATATGTTGTGCTCCATCAGAAAGAAAATCTAAAACTCTATCAACTGCTTCTTTCATTGTAAACGTATCAAAAGGTACACCTAAAATATATGTTAATTTACGCATAAATACCACCTTACTATTTCTTTAAAAGTTTCATTAAATATTTTTCATTATTATGTGCTGCTTCTTCAAGCTCTCTAGAATATTTTTCTAATATATTTTTATATTTATCACTATTATTAATCATATCATCAATTATACTAATAGTTTTATCCATATCAAAATTATTTATATTTCCTCCTGAAGGCATATGAAGTTTTTGAAGATAATATTCTATTTTTGGATCATATATAAAACCTAAAAGAGGTACTTTCTGTTTTGCTGCAAATATTAATGTATGTAATCTCATACTTATTATAAAACTCATACAGCCTATAATTCCTATAATTTCATATGGAGAATATGATTTTTTTAATATATATGAAGGATTTTTCATTCTTTTCTGTACTTTTTCACTTATATTTATATCATTTGGAACTTGCATAGCTATAAAAATAATATTCTTATTATATTTTTCATAAATCATATCACAAATATAAGCAATTTCATTTATAAATTCATCTTCATTTTTCCAATTTTTAACATTTCTTACTGAAACACCTATAAAAGACTTATCAAGAGGTATATTTTCTTTCGTTATAAGTTTTAAAGCTTTATCTTTTGAAATACTATCAAGTGTAAACACAGGATCTGCTGTAACAAAAGACTTAGTATTAACACCTATTGACTTTAATTCCTCATATGAATATCCTTCTCGTAATGTTATAAGATCAGCTTTATTTATTACAGTTTTTACAATTTGTCTATTAAAATTTTTTGAAACCGGTCCTATTCCATTTGCATATAACATTACTTTTTTACCCATTATTTTTGCTAATAATATTATTGATAAGTAATACATTAATGAACGAGTGCTTGTACTATCTTGTAAAAGACTACCTCCACCACTTAAAAGAACATCACAATTTTTAAGAGTTTTAAAAACCTCTTTTATACTAAAGCGATAAACAACATCTACACCATATTTAGATTTCGTTTCATCAGGCTTTTTAGATAAAACAGTAACATTTATATTATCTCCCATTCTCTTTATATTTTTATACATAGATAATAATATTGCTTCATCACCCGAATTATTAAATCCATAATATCCAGATATTATTATATTATAACCCTTTGAATTAGTTTGTTTAATAGCAGAATCATATGCAAGTAAACAATCTTTTGCCATTCTATTTACAGAATAATGCTCTATTATAACTTCTCTACCATACTTTGCAATTTTTTGTTTTTCTTCAAAAGACATATTATTAAAAAAATATAAAATATCTTTTACAAGAGATTCAACATTAGTTTCAGAAAATCCTCTACAACAAAAATTATTGTCTCTAGCATCAGAAAATTTCTCACTATTAAATATTCCCATATATCCTGCATAACCTGCAAGTATTGTAACTTTTTCAGCTGCCATAGCTTCAAGAGCTGCTCTGCTTACACCAACAAATAAATCAGCTGCCATAAGTATTTCATTAATATCAGTTCTAGCTCCTAACATTATTATACATTTTTTACCTATTTCTTTATTAACTTTATCTGCTTTTAATTTCAAAGAATCAAATAAATTTCCTCCACCAGCTATAACAATTTTTATATTATCTATTTTTTTATATAAATCATATACAGAATTAATTAAAATTTCTGCTGCTGTCGCACTTCCACCTTCATCAAGCCTACTAACGTGTACAATAACTTTATCATTATCTTTTATCGATAATTCTTTTTTTATTCTAAAATTTGATGTATTTGGAGAAAATTTATTAGTATCTATACCATTTATAGTAATAAATATATCCTCCTCTTTAACATTATAGCAATCCATTAAATAAGTTTTTATATCTTCACTAACAGCAATAACTTTTTGACCCCAATTTGTTAAATACTTTAAACCCATCTTAGTTGAATATACACCATGTGTAGAAGCAACAAAAGTAAAATCTAATTTTTTGTACAAAAGTCCACATATAAAACCTGGAATTCTTGCATGAGCATTTACAATATCAACATTTTCTTTAATTATAATATTTTTAAGAAGATGATATGATTTAAAAATTTTAAAAATATTTCGTTGATGCATAGGAACATTATAATGTACTATACCTGCTTCGAGAAGCTCTTTTTCATATACTCCTCCATTACTAGCAACAATTATATTATATCCTTGTTTTTTAAGTTCTTTTGATAATTCTACAACGTGCGTTTCAGCTCCTCCTATTTCAAGACCCATAAGTGCCATAAGTATAGTTTTCTTTGTATTCATATATTATATTCCTCCTATAATATTATTTATATTTCAGAAATATCTCTTATTGTCCCACTACATTCAAAATATTTTGTCATAAATTTTCTAGCTGAATTTTTGATAATTTCATAAGTTCTATTTACATAATATATGCTATCAGATTTTGTTGCTTCAGCTTCAACTGTAAATATAACATCAACCCTATTTTCAATCTCCATTAATTCAACATCACCATTAGTTTTTGCCATAGCTTCTCTAGAAACTTTACTATCTATATTTACTATTTTACCAATAGAATTTCCTGAAGTTTTATCGTATAAAATATCACCAACTTTAACATTATCAAATACAAAAGGTCTAATTTTTTTAACTTCAACAGTATAAGTAATAGGTATAGTTTGTACATTCTTATTAGTCTTTTCAAGTCCTCCAAACTTATAAAAAGCTCCTACTATAAGTAATAATATTACAACAATTACAGATATATCAATAATATTAATTCTTTTATTTCTATTTTTCATATAAAATATCACCTCTTATCTTTCTATTAAAATTATATATCCACTTCCTGCATATCCTGGTCCATGTACATTAACATTAAGTCCTGCTTTTACAAGAAAATTTCCATCAACTTTATAATCTGCACCATTTTCAGTAACATCTGCTTCTATTGTTATAACAGCTCTTTCTAATTCTGGAATAGCTTTTTCTTTGACAATACTATTATCTTGATCTGTAACAAGAACAGTTGTATCAGACTTTTCAACAGCTATAATAGTTCCCATATTATAATTTTTTACACCATCTGTTAATTTATCTCCAACTTTTATATTTTCAGTAAAACCTTGAGGTAAATTATTAAGCTCTATCGTATAAATAAGTTTTTTTGTTTGTACAACATCTTCTTTATTAATAAAAAAATAAATACCTCCAGCAATAACAACTATTATAATTGCAATTATTATATCAAAAAAATTAAGCTTAAAATTTTTTCTTTCCATTTTTACACCTCTTTATTATTTAATTATATTTTTATATACATTTTGTATATTATTTGTATATATTTTAGCAGTAAATTTACTATTAAATATTTCTTTAGATTTATTTTGCATATATTCAAATATTTCTAAATTATCAATAATTTTTTCTATATAATCTGCCATATCTTTACTATCTTTACTATTAAATATATAACCATTTTCTCCTTGAGTTATAACTCCAGGATTTCCTCCATAATTACTTACAACTGCTGGTATTCCCATACTCATACCTTCTAATAATGCAAGACTTGTTGCTTCTGTTCCAAACGAAGCATTAACTTGTAAATCAATAATACTCAATATATCTCTTATATCTTTAATAAAGCCAGTAAATATTATAGTATCATTCAAATTATTTTTATTTACATATTCTTTAATTTTATTTTCAATTCCACCAGTACCTATTATTAATACTTTTATTTTTTTTCCTCTACTTTTTAATATTTTTGTTGCATCAATAAGATATTTATGACCTTTTACTTCTTCAAGTCTTGCCATAATACCAATTACAAAATCTGTTTCTCCTATTTTATATTTTAATCTAGTACTTAATATTTCTTCATTATTACATTTTTCTAAAGCTTCAACTCCATTAAGTATAACTTTTATTTTATTTTCTGAAATACCTGACTCTATAAGGTTATCTTTTGCTGCTTCAGCAACTGCTATAATATCATCAGCAAAAAATTCATTAACAAACTTATTCATTGTTTTCATTGGTTGAGTACTAATTTTTTTACTAACAGGAAAAACAGAATGCCTTGTATAAACTATCTTTTTATTACATAACTTAGCTGCTATCCTTCCAGAAAAAGTTCCATGAGTATGAATAATATCTGGATTTTCATTCTTTATAATATTTTTCAATGTCATAATAGACTTAAAATCAAAAGACTTATCAGCAATTCCACAAATTTCTATCACATTTGTATCTAATTTTCTTATTTCAGGAGATAATAAACTACCTTTTGGTACAATAACACTAACATTAAAAATATTTCTATCATAATATTTTAAAAAATTCAATATACATTTACCTGCTCCCCCTATGTTTCTATCACTTATTATATTTAATACATTAATAATTTTTGACACAAATTAAGCCTCCTTTGTAACAGAAAACTTTGCAAAAAGTATACCAATTGCAAGAACAGCCCAAAAAAGAAATGTAATACGATAATTATAAAAAGTATAGTCTGCCATACTTTGAACCATAAAACCTGTAATTGAAGATATTACAGCAATATTAAATACACGAGTTTTCTTATTATTTTCTTTTTTAAGTGCTACACAAGAAAATTTATAATATTGGTATAAAACACAAATAAAAATTATAAATCCAACAATACCAGTATCAGAAATTATTTGTAAAAATAAATTGTGAGAATGAGGTGCACTTATTGAATTAAAAGCATATGCAGGATAAACCATATTAAAAGCATCTATACCAGGTCCAACACCACAAAACCAATAATCTTTTAACATAGCTATAGTACCAAGCCATATATAAACACGATAGCTTGTTGATGAATCATTCATATTTCCTATACTTAAAAAACGATTTATTATAGTTTCAGGTAATATAAAAGGTAATAAAACAATTCCAATAATACCAAGCCATATAAATCTCTTATCATATAATACTAAAAATACTGCTGCTGAAAAAAGTATACCTAAATAACAACCTCTTGAATATGTCAATATAAGACATAACATCATAATACCAGAACATATTACAAAAAAGATTTTACTTAATATTGTTCTTGATGTAAATATATAAGCACAACTAAAAGGTATTACTAAAAGAAAATATTCTCCTAAAACATTAGGATTTTCTAAAGTTGAATAAACTCTAAAACTTATATCACTAAATAAATCTTTATCATGCCAAACATTAGTAAATTTATCTGGAAAAATAAATTGATAAAATCCATAAAATGATATTAAAACTCCAATAAATATCATAAAAAATAAAACTAAATGTAATTGTTTTCTATTTTCAATAGAATTTATTAAAACAATAAAAAATAATATAAATAGTGTTGTAAGCATACCACCCAAAAGACTTCCTTTTATTGTTACAGAAGTAAAAGTTGCAAAAAGATATGCAAAAGCATATAAATAAATATATTTATTTATTGGAAAATACTTAAGCTTTTTTTCTTTATTACATATAAATTCTAATAAAAGAGAAAAACAACTTGCAAGACATAATAAAAGTACAAGCATAGTTGGTATTAATGGAGCAAAAACAATTGCCAAAAAACACCATATAAAAGAAATTCTATATATACTTCCTTCAAATATTTTATCAATATTCAACTTACTAAAAATACTTCTAAAAACTCTTATAAAATTATAAAATAACTTATTAAATATACTATTATCAACATTTTCTTTCCTATCATTCTGTGTAAGAAATAAATTTATAACCATACTATTATCAAATTGATTTGAAAACCAAAATCCTAAATTCGAAAGTAATTTTATAATAATACTATTTTCAAACACATTATCCCTCCATATCCTTATTTTATTTTTGATATAATCTTTTTAATAAAACTAAACACAAATTTACTTTCTTCTATTTTTAAAAAATAAGAACTTATCATATATACACATATACCTAATATAGTTGGTATTAATACAACCAATATTCTACTAATAATATTATCTGAAATATTACAATAAATTATATTTTTAACAATAACTACAATAAAAGTCATAATTAAAGCAGAAATAAACATTTTAAAAACAGAAATAAAAAATTTATCATTCATTATATCTTTATATTTTCTTTTTATAGGTATTATAAGTAAAAAACCAGAAGCTATTGACGAAATAGAAGATGATAATGCAAGTCCTCCTATATTCATTTTACTAACTAAAATTTGACATAAAACTAAATTCAATAATATTGAAATAACCCCTGTAATAAGTGGAGTTTTTCCATCTTTCATTGCATAAAAAGCTCTACTTAATATTGTTTGAGCTCCAAAACCTATCATACCAATCGAAAAAAACATTAAAGCTTTTGATGTTAATATTGTTGCATCAGGTGTAAACTCTTTCCATTCATATACAAGTCTTATAATAGGTTTACTTAACGACATAAGTCCAAACATCATAGGAATTAATAGAAAAAATAAAGCTTTCATCGTATTATTTATTGTCTCACTATATTCAATATCTTCATTATTAGCTGTTTGTTTTGATAATTTAGGAAAAATAACATTTGCTATTGACAAAACAAATACTCCTACTATTATAGAATATAAATTATTTGCATAATCAATTATAGAAGAACCACTTCCATTAAATAACTCTGAAGCATATCTTCCATTTATTGCTATATTAATAGGTTGTACCCAAGTACTTATCATTACTGGTAACATAAGTAAAAATATTTTTTTAATACCTTCATCTTTAAAATTTATAAAAAATCTAAAACGATAACCAATTTTATATAAAGGTGGTATTTGTATTATCATTTGCATAAACCAACCTAAAAGAAATGCAAAAGCAAGTCCAATAACACCAAACTTAGTTCCAAAAATAAAATAATATAATATTATAATACCATTTGAAATAGCACTCATAATAGCAGGTATAGTAAATTCATCAAATGATTGTAAAATACCAACATAAGAAAAAGCAATTCCAGTAAATATAAGCATTGGAAATAATATTCTTAATAATTTAATACATAGTATTGCCGTTTCTCCCTCAAAACCACCAGCAAAAACTTTTTGTAAAAATGGTGAAATAATAATTCCTAAAATTGTTATCAAAGTCGTAAATACAATTATAATACTTATAAAATTATTTGAAAATTCAAACGCTTTATCTTTACCCTTTTTTTCAATATATTCATTAAAAATAGGTATAAAACTTGATGATATTGCTGAAGCAAAAACAGCATCAAAAAATATTCTAGGTATTCTACTTGCCGTTGTAAAAGCATTTGCTTCAATACCAATACCATAATTCCAAGCTAAAAGTTGGTCTCTAAAAAGTCCCATAACTTTACCTATAAGTGTTATAATCATTATTAGTCCTACCAACTTTACTGTATTTTTACCTTTATCAGACATATTTTACCTCTTCAAACTTAAAGATATAAAGCAGGTGATAATTATCATCTGCTTTATATCAATATTATTTTTATAAAATCATACAGATAATTTTTTAATTAAATAAATTCATATAAAATATTATCTCCATTTACTTTGAATCTAAGCATTTTATAGTTTTGATTATATGTACCATCATCATTCCAAAGATTAGGTAAACCTATATATCTTATACCTTCATTAATATTAACTTCGTGATTTTTAACATCATTATAAACAACAAAAATATTTTTTCCAGAATTTTTTATTTCTTTTAAAACATTTTCAAATAATTCTTTTTCTCTAGCATCAGTAAATAATGAAGGCTTTCTATCAATCATAAATATTATATTTTTATCATTACTTGCTAAAGCATCTGCCTTAAAATATAACCATTGATTAGAATTTGTTTTTGATATTGTACCTTTTGCTGCTTGCATATTAATAATTGTAACTCCATTTTTATCAATAGGTTGATAAGAAATATAATTTTTTGTAATAGTTTCAATATTATTTTGCAATTGTGTATTATCATTATCAAAATAAACTGCTAAATCTGAATTATTTTGAATATTATTATTTACTTCTACTCTTTTTGGTATATAATCATATCCTTTTTTATTTTCTGGTAAAGTAACATTACCAGTCATAGTAATATAATAATCTCCTAGTTCTAAATTATTTGTATTACCATTAAATTTATCGTATAAATTAGCATCATTAGGTATATTTTTAACATCATATGGAACAATTGCTCTCAAATTATCAAAAAATACCTGTGTTGGAGCAATATTAGTATTTGATGTAGCTACAACATATAATGTCTCAAGACTTATAGGATATACAACTTCATTTGGTACAATAGCACTAACATCCATAAAGCCTTCCCAATTTATATTTTTAGTAAAATCTATTTTATACTCATTACCAACCGAATCTTTAATAACACCTCTAAGCCAATGTCCAGAATTATTACCATATAATGACAAAGTAAGTTTTGAAGGTTTACTTGGTATAACAATAGGATTTGCAAAATTAAGATATGCTGCCTGTGTTGATGTACTTTCTGAAAATGTATAATTAAGTAATAATGAAGTAATTTCATCATTATAAACAACATTTGAAATATCTGCAAATCCTTGTATTAATTCTGAAGGATATGAGTCAAATGAAAGTATTGGAGTATTTTCAAATGAATCTATTCTAATTTCTTGTCCACCAACTGATATACCTATATATGTAATTGTATTATTATATGTACACTTAATATATCCTGCACCATCTGATAAAGCTGTAAAAACACCATTATTTATAGTTCCTAATTCTTGATTAGATAATTCATACAAAACATTACTATTATCAATATTACCTTCATAACCATCTTCACTTATAATTTTTATATTTAATTGTATACTTTCACCTTGTGAAAGAGAAATAAAATCTGTATTTGCTTCAATTGATAAAGGAATCATACCATAAATTGTAGTTGTATCTGTTAATCCATTCCAATTTGCAATCACATCTATATTACCATTTACAAGGGGTATTATATTATTGCCATCTACTATTGCCATTCCTTCAGGAACTGATATTTGTACTTCATTTATTGGTACATCTATTTTATGATATGTATTATCATAAGCAACAAAATTTATTGGTATATTATTACCTACAAAAGCTCTTTCATATTCTGGCTTTATATCAAGTTCAACAGGTGCACTAACTGCAGCAGTATTAAATATCCCTATTGAATTCATAACTTTTCTCTCAACACCATCAGAAACTGTATTTTTTACAACATTTTGAAAATCATTTATAGTTTGTACCACTATTGTTGATGAACCACCACCATCAAGATGCATTGCTTCGTATGCTCCATATTCCTTCATAAGCCAACCTAACTCTGTATGTGTTGCACCTATACTTGAACCTCTACCATCAACAACCATAAGTATTAATTTTGTTCTATCCTCTGAAATACCCAAAGCTGTTCTAGGTTGCCTTCCACCAATAATAACACCATCATTTACAATTTGTCCAGCTGAAAGTAATTTTCCTCCACCACTTATAGCAGTATTAATATTATTTAAATCAAGTGTTGTCTTAAATTCAGTAATTGCTGGTTGTCCTATAACAAAACCTGTTGATATTCCATCATAATAATCACCATTCATTATTATTAAATATCCATCATCTGGTACAGTAATAACTTCGCCTTTAGAAGATATATTAGTTATAGTATCATTTTGAATCGTTAACTTAACAAGATTAGAAAATCGCTCATCAAGAGCTTGAGTTGTATCTGCTCCTTTTTTATCAAAATATATAGGATATTTCATTTCAGTAATTTTATTAACAGATGCAAGCTCAAGGTCAATAGCTCCTGTTTTAAAATGTATATTAGCATTAAAAAAATCTATAAATGGTACACCTAAATTGTCAATAAAAAAAGTAGCATATTCATTTATTGATATATTTTTATCTGTTCCAACTGACAAAAGTTGATTATTATCAACAGTAAGTCCAAAAGAAGCCGAATGCGTTCCTTTCATTCCAAAAAAATCAGCATTTACACCAGCAATAGCACCACTATCTTTGAGCATATTACTTACAGTATCCTTTTTCCCTATTTCTCCTGATGATTCAACTGGAGAAATTTTAATATTTGGTGAATTAAGATCTATTGTAAGTGTATAAATATCTTGCCAACCTTCTACGTTAAGTCTTTGATTATGCTCATAAATTACACCATTCGTTACAATTTCTTTTTTTACATTATCATATAATTTTGTTGCTGCAAAAATATTATCACTTAAAAAAGTGTTAAAAATTAAAGAAATAGTTAAAATAGATACAAACTTTTTAAACTTATATTTCATTTAATTGATTCTCCTTTCAAAATTTAACTTTTTATCTCATATCCTCCTTTAATTATAAACCAACATTCATCTGATGTTATTTTTACTCCTCTTCCATCGCTTCTAGGGATAATAAGTAAATTGTTTTTTTCTATTTTATCTTTATTAAAAACTTCTGTTCCTTTTGTTGCATTAACAACACCATCAACTCCTGTACAATACCCTATTGCCTGTCCACTTCTAAGTATTATTTCACTTCCTTCATTACCTATAATAATTTGTCCTTTTGTAGCTCTAACAGGTTTATAGCTATCACTTTGAGTAACTTGTAAATTATTATTTGTTTCTGCACTTTTATCTGGAGCAAATACAGTCATAAGTTCATTTATCTTTTCATCAACATAACTTCTTGTTACAACCGGGTCAGCACTTGAACCTGGCTCTGCATTATTAGCACTTACAGAATATATTGAAGCCCCTATTATAGTAGTTGTCAAACAAAATAGTACTAAATTTTTTTTATTCTTAACCATTTTAAAATAACCTCCAAAAAATTTACTTATTGACATTTTACCATAAAAATTTAAAAATTTATAATTAAATTGATATTTTTAATAAAAATTTAAAATTTATAATCATATTCAAAATAACAAAAGGTATTATCATAAAATCAATATTGATAATACCTTTTATAAATCTATTAAAAAATTATCCTTTTTCGCCTGTTCCTATTATGATTTTAATATCACTATCTTCATCAATTAAATTTTTATTTACTTCAATACGTGCATCTTCAAAATATTCTTTTAAGTCTTCACCCATATTTTCTTTAGGAACAATTATTCTCGTATATTCAACTTGTTTTCCATCATATGTGGTAATTTTACTTATTTTAAAGCCCTCCGAAATAAATTTTTCCTTAAATCTTCCTGCAAGTCCATTTATATTTCCACCATTTGAAACCTCTATCAATTTATCTTTACTTGAAATAATTTCAGATTTATTTTCTGTTTCTACTCCTTCACCATAAAAAAGTCTATCAACCACATTTTGTGTTTCTACTTCATCATTTATATAATAGGAAATATTTTCAATATATTTCCCCTCTCCAGGTAAAGTTTCAAATTGTGCATTAGATATATTAATATCCTTTATATAACCTGCATATTTAACTGCATCTAAAACATTTATATCTGTACTAACATATTTAAAAAATATTTTAATATAATCATCAATGTTCTTAATTATACTATCTGTACTTAAAATTTTTTTCGCAGCAGCTTTCAAAAAATCTTGTTGTACTTGAACTCGAGCAATATCACCTTCATCATATCTTCTAAAACGTATTAACTGTGTAGCTTTATTTCCATCAAGAACTTGTAATCCTTCATTAAGGTTAATTAACATATCTCCTGTATCTCTCATATCCCAATACATTTTTTGAGGAACATCAAACTCAACTCCTCCAATTGCATCAATAATCTCTCCAAATCCATTTATATTAACTTTAATATAATGGTCTATGTTTATACCTAAAAGGTCTTCAAGTTGTAAAACTGCAGCTTCTGGCCCTTTATCTCCAGCATAAGCATGTATTGAATTTATTTTTGTTGGACTTTTATAATATCTATTATTTTCATCATAAATTTTCTTTACACTTGGTGCAACAGTTACTCTTGTATCACGTGGAACTGACAACAAAGATAATATTCCTTTCTTACTATCAAAATGTACTACAAATATAACATCTGTTCTTGTTTCATCTTTATCAACACCAAATACAGCAACATTTAATTTTATACCTTTTCCTAATATTGCATCAACGAAATTATTATTATTATCTTCATTTTCACCAATACTATTATTAATATTAGTTTCATTCTTTTGACTACTACTAATAATCTTATTATAAGCAAAAACAACTGCTGATGCAAAAAGTAAAAATACTAATATTATGCTTATCACAATTTTAAAAAATATTTTTATAAGACTCTTTTGTTTTTTATTATTATTTTGCATTAAGTTAACACTCCAATAAATTTTTTTATTATTTCTCATCAAGTCCAAGTATTATTTTTATATCATATTCATTTCCAATAAGAGTATCATCAACTATTATTTCAGCATTTTCAAAATAATCAATAAGGTCTTCACCTATCCCTTCACTTTTTACAACTATTCTTGTATTATTTTTTTTCTCTCCGTTATATGTAGATATAGCAGCCACATTATAACCTAATTCTTCAAGCATTTCTTGTTTTTTTCCAGCCATACCATTCGTTATACCACCATTAGAAATTTCTATATTTAATTCTTTACTTGATTGAGAAACATCTTCTTCTTCATATTCTGGTATAATATCATAAAATATTTTATTTATAACAATTTTTTTTCCCTCTTCATCAGGTATGTAATATGCTATACCATTATATTTTTCAGAAACTCCAGGTATTGTCTCCATAATAATTTTACCATCTTTAATATCACCTATATATTTCGAATATTTTATCATTTCATTTAAACCAATATCAGTTTCAACATATTTAAATATAGTTTTTAAAATGTTAGGTAAATTTTTCATAATTTCATCTGTATTTGCAATTTTATCAAAAAGAGCATTTATAAAATCTTGTTGAGTTTGTATTCTATCTATATCTTGTTGAGCATATCCATATCTATATCTTAAAAGCTGAAGCGCTTCTTTACCATCTATATGTTGCATACCCTCTTTAAGATTTATAAGTATATCACCTGTATCTCTCATATCCCAATACATATCTTGAGGCACATAAAAATCTACTCCACCAAATGCATCAACAAATTCAACAACAGCTTGCATATCAAATTTTACATAATAATCAATATCTACACCTAAAAAATCTTCAATTTGTAATATTGAACATTCAACGCCTTTTTTTCCTCCATATGAATGTATTGAATTTATTTTTGTTGGTGTTTTATAATAATAATCGTTTTTTTCATATATTTTCTTTACTTCTGGAGCAACATCAACTTTTGTATCTCTAGGAATTGAAAGCATAGATAATTTATTAAGTTCACTATCAAAATGTACTACAAAAATTACATCTGTTCGTGTTTTATCTTTATCAACACCAAATACAGCAATATTTAAATCAATATCATCTTTATTAGTATTATTTTCACTAGTATCTAATGAATTATTATTACTATTTTCATTTTTTTGACTTTCATTATTATTAAAATAACTATATAATAAATTTATACTACCTATTATACCCAAAACTAATATTGTAATTACAACAAATATTTTTAATAATCTATTTAATTTTTTTGAATCTTTACCTTTTTTAGGATTTCTTCTTCTCTTAACTCCTATATTACTTTCTCCCATAATAATTTTCTCCCAAAACTATATAAAATTATATTATATAAATTAACATTTATATATACTATATAACAAAATACGACTTTGATTATTATAACAAATACTTTTTTTTTTTACAATAAATTATTTAAATTTATAAAATCTAAATTAATTAAATAGTTTCACAAAAAAAATAAAGATACCCTTTTATATGATATCTTTATTTAAAAAGTCCTAAACTTGTCATAAGTGCTATATCTACTTTACGCATAATATTAATATCCAATTGACATACTTTTTCTCTAAGTCTTTTTTTATCAATAGTTCTTATCTGTTCAAGAAGTATTACAGAATCTTTAACTAATCTATACTTTGATGCCTCTATTTCTATATGTGTTGGTAATTTCGCTTTATTAATTTGAGATGTTATAGCAGCACATATTATAGTTGGGCTATATTTATTACCTATATCGTTTTGAACTATTAAAACTGGTCTTATTCCACCTTGTTCACTTCCAACAACAGGACTTAAATCTGCATAATATATATCTCCTCTTTTTACAATCAAATCATTCACACTCCGAATAATTATTACATTGGGTGCGAAACAAACAAAACTTTTTTAACAAAATATTATTTTTAATGAGAATATATACAAATAAATATGTAATATAAAATAATGTTTCACAAACCAAAGTTATATATTAGTTATTCCCTCTGGTATTATATTTCATACATTTATATAAAAATTTATATAAAATTTAAAGTTTTAATTATATTATTATTTTTAATATACTGTCTAGGTACTCTCTTACCTATCATACAAACTATCTCATAACTTATTGTATCAACAATCTTTGCTATTTCATTTGCTGTAATAGAAATATTACCATTTGTACCCATAATAATAACTTCATCTCCTATATTTGTATTTGGAATTTCTGTAATATCAACCATAAATTGATCCATACATATTCTTCCAACTATTGGAGCAAATTTATTATTAATTATTACTTTTCCTTTATTTTGCATTTTTCTTATATATCCATCTGCATAACCAACAGGAATAGTGGCTATAATACTTTTTTTATTAGTATAGTAAGTTCTACCATATCCTATCGGTGTATTTTCACCAACAACCTTTATATAACTTATATTACTTTTTATACTCATAACAGGTTTTAAATCAATAACACTTTTATTTACTTCATCAGAAGGATATAAACCATAAAGTATTATTCCAGCTCGAACCATATTAAAGTATAAATCATCAAAATCAATTATAGCAGCACTATTAGCACAATGAATAAAATTAGGATTTATACCTTTGTTATTAAGTTGATTTAATGAATATTTAAATTTTTCATATTGAATTTTTGTAAAAGTTTTATCATATTCATCAGAAGTTGAAAAATGTGTAAAAATTCCATCTATATATATATTTGGTAATAAAGAAATATTATAAATTATATCACCAAAATTTTTATCAGCAATAAAACCTATCCTTCCCATACCAGTATCAACTTTTATATGTATTTTTATTACTTTATCAAGTTTAAAAGCTATATCTGAAATTGATTTTGCCATATCATAAGAAAAAACTGTTTGAATTATATCATATTTAATTAAATCCTCTATTCTCAAACTTGGAGTATATCCAAGTATTAAAATTGGCACAGTTATATTATTATTTCTTAATTGTATTGCCTCATCAATAGTTGCAACTCCAAGCCAATTTACACCATTATATAAAAGAACCTTTGAAACTTCAACAGCTCCATGACCATAGGCGTCTGCCTTTACTATACCCATAAAATTACAATTTCTAGGGATTTTATTCTTTATAATTTTTACATTATGAGCAACTGCATCAAGATTTATTTCAGCAATAACTCTTTGATATTCTTTCATAAATATTTCCTCCTAATTTTTAGGAATCTCAAAAAGTGTATTATCTATATCAGTATTATATTCAAAATCCTTATAATCTATAATATACCTTTCCTTTCCTTCAGTATCATATATAACAAATTTTATAGGTTTAAGTGTTTCTTCATCAATCCATAATTTTTCAGTTGCTGTATACTTATTTTGTCCAGGAATAACAGCTTCTAAAACAGTTGCTTTTTCTAAATCCATATTTCCTGTTTCAATAGAAACATCTTCAGATTGAAAATAATTTTTTACAAAATATCCTAAAAAAAGTTCATTTCTCATTTGAGATTCAGGAACATCTTTTATTACTTTACCAGGTATTCTTGGATTATATTGAAATATTGAATTTCCATCAAAAACAGTATAATTACCTAAAACATCTTCTGGTGAAAGTAATTCAAGTCTATATTCTCCTGTACTTTTATAATATTGTTTAATATCATATGTATTTTCGCTTTTATTTGAAATTCTTGTTAAAGTTCCTGTACATTCGTAGTTTTTCATATCTCTTAATTGATTTTGTATTTTTTCCATTGTAGAAAGTTGTTCTTTTTTCATATTACAACCTATCATTAAAATAAAAATTAAAATAAAAGAAACAATAAATTTAATGAACTTCATAAAAACTCCTTAAAAATATAATATTTTTAACATTATATTTTTAAAAAATTATTATTATTCATTAAATTTCAGCAATTGCTATTGCTTGAGCATAATTATTACAATGACTTATTGATATATGAATATTATTTATATTTTTTTCATTACATATGTTAATAGCATTGTTATGTAATTTTAAATATGGTTTTCCATTATCAAAATGTAATATTTCGATATCACAAGATTGAAAACCATAAAAACCAGTACCTATAGCTTTAACAACAGCTTCTTTTGCACAAAAAATACCAGCAACTGTTTCTTCAATATTTTTCTTTTTACTAAAATAATTTATTTCATTTTCTGTAAAATATCTTTTCAAAAATCTTTCATTTGATATAGCTTCCTTTATTCTTTTAATTTCTATAATATCATTTCCTATTCCAAATATCATATTATCACCTATTTTTATTATACTACTATAAAAATTTGAATTCAATAAAAAAACAGTATATTAAATATACTGTTTTTTTACTAATTATTTTTTTAACCAACTCATCATTCCTCTAAGTTTAGTACCAACTTCTTCTATTTGGTGTTCTGATTCTAATTTACGCATAGCTAAAAAATGAGCTCTATTGCTTGCACGATTTTCAGCAATCCAATTTCCAGCAAATGTACCATCCTGAATATCTTTTAAAACTTCTTTCATAGCCTTTTTTGTTTCATTTGTAATAATTTTTTCTCCTGTTATATAATCACCATATTCAGCTGTATCAGAACAAGAGTATCTCATAAATGACATACCACCTCTATTACATAAATCAATAATAAGTTTCATTTCGTGAAAACACTCAAAATATGCCATTTCAGGAGAATAACCAGCATCAACAAGCGTTTCAAATCCAGCTTTCATAAGTGCACAAACTCCTCCACAAAGAACAGCTTGCTCACCAAAAAGATCTGTCTCTGTTTCTTCTTTAAAAGTTGTTTCTAAAATACCAGCTCTTCCAGCACCAATTGCACAAGCATAAGAAAGAGCAAGTTCTTTAGCTGAACCTGTTGCATTTTGATAAACTGCAACAAGAGAAGGTACTCCCATATTTTGTTCATACGTTTCCCTTACAATATGTCCTGGTCCTTTTGGTGCACACATTGTAACATCAACATTTTTTGGTGGTATAATCTGATTATAATGAATATTAAATCCATGAGCAAACATAAGCATAGCATTTTCTTTTAAATTTTGATGAACTTCATTATTATAAATATCAGCTGCTTTTTCATCTGGCACAAGCATCATAATTATATCTGATATTTTTACTGCTTCTTGAACAGTCATAACTTTAAAACCAGCTTTTTCTGCTTTTTCAACACTTGGTGATGACTTTCTTAAAGCTATTATTACATCCATTCCACTATCCTTTAAATTATTTGCATGTGCATGTCCTTGACTTCCATATCCAATAATTGTTATTTTTTTTCCTCTCAATAAATCTAAGTTACAATCTTCATCATAATACATTTTTATCATAATTAATATCCTCCGAACTTTAATTTATATAAATAATAACAATAAAAAAACCTTTGTCTCTAAATTAAGAGACAAAGGAAATACTCTGCGATACCACTCTAATTGCTAAAAAGCCACTCAATAATCGGCATATAACCGATTTGCATTATAACGTATGCAAAACGTTCAAACTTACTATATATTTCAGCTGAATACTCAAAGGTGATATTCATATATTAAAACTATTGCTTTCCACCAAAATAGCAATTCTCTGAAAATGAAATAATATACTACTTTTCCTTATCACAGTATATAATATTATTGTTGGTTATTTATGCAAATTATTATGCAATTATTTAATTAAAAATTCAATAGTTAAAATTGCATAAAATAATATTAAAATTTTTTATTAATTTTTCAAATTAAATCAAAAAACAATATTTTAAATAAAATAAATCTAATTAAATATAAATATTTTAGTTATAAATAATTATTCAGCAAGTTTCATTAATTCAATAACTCTATCAATTTCATCTTTTGAAACATAATTATGAGTTACAAAACGCATTAATCCATTATCTTCTCCATTTATTAAAACATCATTATCATATAAATATTTTACAAGTGCATCAGAACAAAGATTATAATTATTCAATTTAAAAAATACCATATTTATATCAATATTATCCTTAAAAACCTCTATTCCTTTTATTTCTGAAAGTTTTTGTGCAAGATAAATTGCATTTTCATTATCATATTTAAGTCTTTTTGTCATTTCTTTTAATGCAACAATACCAGCAGCCCCTAAAATTCCAGCTTGTCTCATACCACCACCTAACATCTTTCTTTTTTTTCTAGCTTTATTAATAAAATCCTTATCTCCTATAAGTAATGAACCAACAGGAGCACAAAGCCCTTTAGAAAGACAAACTGATATGCTATCAAAATATGGACTTATTTCCTTTACATCTATATCTAAATTACAAGTAGCATTAAATATTCTTGCTCCATCAATATGTACAGGCAAATTATAACTCTTTGCTATATCCTTAATATTTTTCATATATTCAATACTTCTAACTTTTCCATCAGAATCAGCATTTTCATATGTAATAAGTGCTGTTTTTGGTTGATGAATATCATCAAAATCCTTTCTTATTGTATTTTCTAATATATCTAAAGGCATCTCTCCACCATTTATTGTTTGAATACACCTAAGTTGAACTCCTGCAATTATAGATGCAGCTCCTACCTCATGTTGTACAATATGACATCTATCAGGCAATATTACCTCATCACCTCTATTTGAGTGAACAAATAAAGCTAATTGATTACTCATAGTACCTGATGGAACAAATAAAGCAGACTCTTTACCAAACATATCTGAAGCTATTTTCTCAAGTTCATTTATTGTTTCATCTTCACCATAAACATCATCTCCGACAACTGCATCAAACATAGCTTTTCTCATTTCTTTTGTTGGAATTGTTACAGTATCACTTCTAAGATTAATTTTATTATTTATCAAAATATATACCTCCAAAATAAGGTTGTTCATTTGAACAACCTAAATATTATTATTATTTTAATTTTTCTCTCATCTCATTTACATTTTCATTATCAATATAATCATCAAAACTTTCTCTTTTATCAATAATACCATTAGGTAATATTTCTATAATTCTGTTAGCTATTGTATGAACAAATTGATGGTCATGCGAATCAAAAAGAAGTGTTCCCTTATAATCACATAATCCTTCATTCAAAGCAGTTATTGATTCAAGATCAAGATGGTTTGTAGGTTCATCAAGAATAAGAACATTAGCTCCAGACATCATCATTTTACAAAGCATACAACGAACTTTTTCTCCTCCTGAAAGAACATTTGCTGATTTTAAAGCCTCTTCTCCTGAAAATAACATTCTACCGAGCCAGCCTCTTATATCTGAATCATATTGTTCTCCTGCTTTAGCATATGGACGTAACCATTCAATGAGACTATCTTTAAAATTTTGAAAATATTCACTATTATCTTTAGGAAAATATGCTGTTGATGTTGTTATTCCCCATTTAAAACTACCCTCATCTGGTTCAATTTCTCCCATAATTATTTTAAATAAAGTTGTTCTAGCTATTTCATCATCTCCAACAAAAGCAATTTTATCATTAGGAGAAACAATAAAACTAATATTATTCAAAACTTTTCTGTCACCTATTGTTTTTGAAATTCCATTAACTTCAAGAACATCATTTCCAACTTCTCTATCTTGTTTAAAATTAACAAAAGGATATTTTCTTGAAGAAGGTTTTATATTATTCATTTGAAGATTATCAAGTAATTTTTTTCTCGAAGTAGCTTGTTTTGATTTTGAAGCATTAGCACTAAAACGTTGTATAAACTCTTGAAGTTCTTTTATTCGCTGTTCAGTTCTTTTATTTTGATCTTTAAGTTGTTTTTGTGTCATCTGTGTATATTGATACCAAAAATCATAATTTCCAACATACATTGTTATTTCTCCATAATCTATATCAGCAATATGTGTACATACCTTATTTAAAAAATGCCTATCATGAGATACAACAATAACAGTATTCTCAAAATCCATAAGAAAATTTTCAAGCCATTTTATAGAAGCAATATCAAGATGATTTGTTGGTTCATCAAGTAAAAGTATATCTGGTTCACCAAAAAGAGCTTGAGCTAAAAGAACTTTTACTTTTTGATTTCCTGTTAATTCTTTCATTGGAACATAATGAAATTCATTTGTTATACCAAGCCCATTAAGTAAAATCTCTGCATTTGATTCAGCAGACCAACCATCAAGTTCTGCAAATTCTCCTTCGAGTTCAGAAACCTTAATTCCATCTTCATCATTAAAATCAGGTTTGGCATAAATCTTTTCTTTTTCTTTCATAATTTCAAAAAGTCTTTTATGTCCATAAAGCACAGTATCAACAACATTAAAATCATCAAACATAAAATGATCCTGTTTTAATACAGCTAACCTCTCACCTGGAGTAATTGAAATTTCTCCTTTATTAGGTTCTATATCACCTGCAAGTATTTTAAGAAATGTTGATTTTCCTGTACCATTTGCTCCAATTAATCCATAACAATTACCCTTTGTAAATTTTACATTTACATCTTTAAAAAGCACTCTACCTCCATATTGGAGTGAAACTCCATTTGCTGCTATCATTTTTAAAAAATCTCTCCTTTTAAAATATTTATTATAAATTAGTTTATTATATCTTTTGAAATATTTTTAGCTTCATCTGGAATATCAGATTTTTCAACAGAATTATAATTTGACATAATAATATTTAAATTATATTTTTTAGATATAAGTTTTACAACTCCAGAATTATTTGCAATAGAAGATGTTATATTATCAATTATACTTTGAAGTGCATATTTAAAATCACAGATAAATTCTTTAATTTCTCCTGTATTTTTATTAATTGTAAATATAACTTCAGTAGGTTCTAAATTGAGACTATCTTTTGTAGGAATAGTTGAAAAACCTATATATGTAAATAATCTTAGATTGCCTAAAAATTCATATACTGTTTCTTTAGGAATATTAGCTTTAATTTTTACTATATCATTTGTAATATTTTCTTCTATTTCTGCTTCTTCAATAGATAATAAAACTTTTTCTATATTTTTATTTACATCTTCAAAATTAAGTATAGTATTAACTTCATTATCAGAAATATTATAAGATTCATATTGCCAATAATCAGCAACATTATCATAAACATTTACAATATCATCTTCTTGAACAATATAAACACTATAATTATGTTCTCCAGCTTGTATATTCTCATTTGAATACAATTGAGATTTAATATATAAAGGTTCATATATAAAATCTTTATCAATATCTATATTTATACTTGATTCAATACCTTCACTCTCTAACACACCTTCAATATTTATTTTAGATGTATAACTTTTAACATTTTTTATATTTGCTTTAGCTTTATCTAATATTTTATCTACAGTTTCATTAGTATCATCATCTTCAATTTCTGTATTGCTTTCATTATTTAAACTATTACTATTATTTTTATCATCTTTATTTTTATTACAAGATGTTGAAAAAATAATAGTAACTAATATACCAAAAATAATCAATATCTTTTTTAATAAACTCATAAAATTCTCCTTGATAAAAAAATATATTTTAAAATTATTAATATAAAAAAATTAATTTAATATAGACTATTGCCTTTTTTTATATATTTAACAAGTTTTCTAGCATATTTAAAAGTATAATCTTCGCCCTTACTAGCTAACATTTTTAAAAGCTTTTCTAATAATTCTTGAGATTGCTTATTCATTATTATATAATCTTTTCCCTGTTCATAATAGTATAAAGGACTTGAATCTGTATATTTATTTTTTTGATAAACTCTACAAGCTGCTATCCTATCAGCAAGCATTTCTATAATATATAATTCAGGAATTTTCATTCCTTCAAGAGGTTTACTCTTATTACCACTATAATCTATCCAATATTCCAAATGATGTTTATTCCTTCCTTTATGATGAAGCCAAGATGTCGAATATCCTCTATCTTCTTTTTCGGCATTATTTGGACTTCTATTCCCCTGAAAATATTTTACACCAACAAAAAATTCTGTAAAAGAATATTTCGATAAATCATGCAAAATTCCTTGTTTAATAATACCCATTTTATAACAATATTTAAAAACAAGTATTTTATGGTACGTAATAGTCTTAAAATGTGCTAATAATTTATTCATAAAATTACCTCATAAAAAATAATCATTAATATTTATTATATTATCATAAATATTATAATAAATATAGTACAAATTTATATTTTTTTATATAATTATCATAATAAATAAATTATATTATAATTATATAAATATTATTAAATACTTTAAATCAAAAACAATTTATATTTAAATAATTTCGTATCTTAATAAAAAAAGTACAGATATATCATATCTGTACTTAAAATTTATATATTATAATTAATCATCATAATCAACATCCCATTCTATTACAATTCCAGTAATAGCATCAATCTCAAAACTATATTCTATATTTCCTTTAAATAATTCACCTTCATATTTTGCTAAACCATCATCATAATCAAGTTTTAAACTTTTTATACTTGCACCTGGAGCTTTTTCCATAGCAATTTGTTTAGCTCTCTCAATACCTATATATTGATTATTAGGTGTATTTACAACTGGTACATTTGTTGGTAATGTTACAGGTGTATTTGCTGGTAATGTTGCTGGTGTATTGACTCCTTGATATAATTTTATAGAACGTTCTAAAATATTTCCTGTTGTTGGATTTATTTCATATGAAGCATATCTATTTGCAGTATTAAAATCAACTTTATATACATATAATCCATTATCTACTTCAAGTTCTATCTTAATTATTTGAGCATCTGGAAATTCTGTTTTCACAATATTAGAAGCATCAATATCAGTAATATTTACTGTTTGACTACCTTTATCGTAAGTTTTTTCAGAAGAAATTTCTGTTACAATATTTGTAAATCTATTTAAATCTAATTTGTTATATTCAAAATTTTGTTTATCATAAAAAATAATTTCATAATCATCATTATCATATTTTGTTGTTATATAAATATTATTATTAATATCAAAAGGATATGGAATATTTGATTGTGCTATTAACTTAGCTTGTTCCTCATTAATAATTTGTGTTTGTATTTGATTTGGTAATTGCACCGGATTTATTACTTGTGCAAATGTTACTGATGTAAAAGCCATAAATAATGCTGATGTTATTATTGTTGATGTTAATAATCTTTTCATATATCTTACCTCCAATTTATATTATTATATTATCAATAATATATTAGAAAGATTAAAATAAGATTAAAATTTTCAATTTTTGATACTTTTTTTAATTTAAAGGTAACTTAATTGTAAATTTACTACCTACATTAAAAATACTTTCAACTTCAACAGAACCATTATGTATATCTATTATCCATTTTACCATAGCAAGACCTAATCCTATACCTTCTCCACTTCTTGAAGTATCAATTCTATAAAATCTATTCCATATACTATTTATTTTATCTTTTTCAATTCCTATTCCAGTATCACTAACAATAATTATAACACTATTTTTATCTCTATTTAAACAAAGATTAACACTTCCATTGTTTTTATTATATTTTATTGCATTCATAACAATATTAGTCAACATTCTTGCAATTAAAACTTCATCACACATAATAAATATATCTTCTTCAATTTCTCTTTCTAATTTTATACCATACTCTTTAGCAATATTCTCCAAATCAAGTAATATCATATCACACAATAAACTTATATTATTATTTTCAATATGTGGTTTAAAGTTTCCATTTTCTGTTCTAACTAAAAGTAAAAGTTGAGAAATTATATCAGACATTATTTGAGCCTTTTTAAGTATTACATTAACTGATTTATTTCTTTCTTCAAGTGATAAATCTTTAGAAAGTAAATACTCGCATTGAGAAATTATAACAGATATAGGAGTTCTTAATTCATGTGATACATCAGAAGTAAATTGTTTTTCATTATTAAAAGAAGTTTGAAGTCTAGAAAACATTTCATTCATTATTTTTACTAAATCAGATAACTCATCATTAGTATTAGAATTTTTAATGATAATACGACTTGATAAATCATTCCCGGAATTTATAGCATAAGCTGTATTAGCAATATTCTTAATAGGAATAAAAGCTTTTTGAGTTATTTTAAATCCTCCAAATGCTGTTATAAAAATAAAAATAGGAAGTATAGCAATAGCTATTAAACTAATATCACTTATTGTTTGTTTTGTCGCTGATATTGATATTATACCTCTAATCCAAAAATTAGTATTGTTTTTTTCAGCAAATAAATCATAAACCATCCATTTTTCACCAATACTATCAACAATTTTAATTGTTTGATCTTCTAATAAAGAATCAATTTGTATTCCTTGATTAACTCTTGGAGCAATAAGATATCCATTTGTATCATATATAAATATAGATACTCCATTATTATATAAATCAACATCTTTTTCTAATTCTCCATAATTAAGTTCAACCTCTTGAAGTGTATTAGTCACAATATCAATAATTTTTTCTCTAAGTTGTTTTTGTGATATTCTTTGTGAAAATGATATAATAAATACAACAACTATTGAAGTTATAATTATCATTGAAAAAGTATACCATAATGTAACTTTTGCTTTTATAGAAATCATAATCACTCCCTTAAACTATATCCCATACCTCTTATAGTATGTATCAACTTTATATCAAAAGGCTCATCCACCTTTTTTCTCAAATATCTTATATATACATCAACTATATTACTTCCTCCTTCAAAATTATAATCCCAAACGTGGTTTTCAAGCTGACTTCTTGATATAACAGCCCCTTTATTTCTCATAAGATATTCTAGAAGTGAAAATTCTTTTGAAGAAAGTAAAATCTCTTTATCGCCTCTAAACACTTTCTTAGTTGATAATTCCATTGTTAAATCAGAAATTTTCAATTTATCTGTTTTTTCATTGGAATTTCTACGTAATAAAGCTCTAATACGTGCAATTAGCTCATCATAAACAAATGGCTTTATAAGATAATCATCTGCCCCAGCATTAAGACCTTCTACTCTATCATTAATACTATCTCTTGCTGTAAGCAAAAGTATAGGAATATTATTATTATTTGACCTCAAAGTTCTTAAAACTGTAAGACCATCTATTTTAGGAATCATAATATCAAGTATAACTAAATCATATTGAGTATTTTCAGTATAATAAAGTGCATCTTCTCCATTTAAGCACTCATCAACACCAAAACCATCTGATTTAAGTCTTTTTACAGTTATATCTAACAAATCTTTCTCATCTTCAACAACAAGTATTCGCAAAAAATCACTCCCTTTAATATTATTTTAATTTTTCTATTATAAAATTAATGTAAATTATCTATCAAAAAATAAAAATATATATTAATATAATAATACAATTTTTATAGGAGGATTTCAATATGAAAAACTATATATTATTATTACTTAATATAATAATAACGACCATTATATTAACAGGTTGTTTATCATCAGAAAAATCTAAAATGACTCAGAAAATATCCGAAAATAGTATAGTAAAAAAATCTATAACTGAAAATCTTGAACAAAATTCAAATATACCTGAACAAAATTCAAATATACCTGAACAAAATTTAAATATATCTGAACAAAATTTAAATATACCTGAACAAAATTCAAACATATCTGAACAAAATTCAAATATACCTGAACAAAATTCAAATATACCTGAACAAAATTCAAATATACCTGAACAAAATTC
>X157_Grey_Heron__coassemble_1095_pt1 | contig 40517 bp, 27 predicted proteins | sample X157_Grey_Heron__metabat2_low_PE_010 | metagenome-assembled genome bin X157_Grey_Heron | reverse complement strand
ATATATTTTTTAATATAAATATAAGTGAATCAGGAAATGCTATTGATGTTGTAATGAGAACATCAACAGCAACAATATTTGGATATTTTACAAGTAAAAGTTTCTGTTCAAACGAATATAATAATAAATCAAATAATATGAATATTATAAAATCAAATAATATTATTGAAAATAATAATAATGATAATATAAAAAATATAAATCAAATAGGATTTAATTCTAAATCAAATAATGATATTTTTAACACTGGCAATATTATAAAAAAAGAAAATAAACTATATAAAAATAATAAATCATATCAAATAATAATAGTTTCAATAGTAGGTTTAATATCATTAATAATAATTATACTTTCAACAATATTTACTACAAATATTAAAAATCAAACTGCTATACTTTCACAATTAAGAGATTTCGTTTCAGGAAGTATAGGTTTTCTTGTTGGACATCAAAATACAGAAAATTAAAAATAGTGTTTATAAATAAACACTATTTTTAATTTAAAATTTTAATCCTTCTATTAAGTAAATTATTCATAATTTTTAAATACACAATAATTGAAACAATAGCACTTATTAAATCAACAATAGGTTCAGCATAAAATATATTTTCAACACCTATAATCAAAGGAAAAATAATCATAGCTATAAAATAAATAAACTTTCTAAAACAAGATAAAACTATTGAATAATTTACTGCTGAAATACCTGTAAAGCCGTCAACTATCACATATTGAAATGCTAATGGTATTATCATAATAGTAAATATCTTTATAGCTCTAACAGATAAATTAATATATATTTTATCAGAAGTAAAAAGTTTAACAAAGTAAGGAGAAATAGTATGAGCTAATATCATCATTATTGTTGTAAAAATAACACATACATATAAAGTATATTTTTGTCCTTCTTTAACTCTTTTTATATTTCCAGCACCATAATTATAACCTAATATAGGTTGTGTAGAACCTGTTATACCTGCCATTGGTAAAGTAACCATTAAAAAGAAACTTTGAGCTATTGTATGACAAGCAACAAGTTTATCACCATAACCTTCTCCACCATAATACTGTAGAGCCATATTTATTGCAATTATGAGTACACTATCTAAAGCAATTATAATAAAAGGCGAAAAGCCTGTAATAAGTACATTTTTAATAATATTTATGTTATATCCTCTAAAAGTTATTCTTATTTGTGGATAATCGCTAAATAAAAACCACAATACAAATAAACAAGAAAAAAATTGTGATATAACAGTAGCAATAGCAGCACCTGAAACTCCCATATTTAAAATAAATATAAATACTGGGTCAAGTATTATATTACTTATTGCTCCAACTAAAACAGTTATCATTGCTATACGAGAAAATCCCTGACATATTATAAAAGTATTCATTCCCATTGAAATTATTGCAAATATACTGCCTAATATATATATTGACATATATTCATTAGCATATTGAAAAGTAACAATACTTGCACCAAAAAACATAAGTAATTTATTTTTAAAAACAAATAATATTAATGTTAATAATAATGACATAATTATTAACATTATAAAACAATTTGCTAATATTCTTCTTGCAAGTTTTTTATTTTTCTCGCCCATACTTATACTCATAAGAGGAGAACCTCCTATACCTATCCAAGTTGAAAAAGAAGAAATTAATGTAACAATAGGTCCACATATTCCAACTCCAGCAAGTGCTATTTCACCTATATTAGGTATATTTCCTATAAATATTCTATCTACTATACTATATAAAACATTTATAAATTGTGCTATCATAGCTGGTACACTTAGACGAATTACTAAATCTTTTATATTATCAGTACCAAGATTATTTATTTTTCTCATATAATATCTACCTCATAAAATAATTATCTTTCAAAAAAATCTTTTTCATCTAATAAATCCATATCATCAACAATTATTTCATCAATTTCTATAAACCTAGTATTCTTCATTTTTTCTATAAGCAAATTAATTCTTTTTTCATCTCCCTGAATTTCAGCTTCAACTCTTCCATCATAAAGATTCTTTACAAAACCTGTCAATCCCATAATTTTTGCATTATAAGTCATAGTATATCTAAAACCTACGCCTTGTACCTTACCACTAAAATAAAAATGTTTTCTTTTCATAATAATACACCTCTTTTATATAAAAAATTATAATTCTTTAGTTAATTCTTTTACTTTTTCTTTTGTTTCTTCCAAAATATCAATACCTTTTTTTGTAATATTGTAATACTTTCTAATTTTCCCATTTACATTGACATTTTCAGAAACTATAAGTCCATTTTTTTCAAGAGAATGGAATATTGGATATATCGTACCTGGACTAATATCATAACCATGTCTTTTTAATTCGTCTATCATCCACATACCATAAATAGGTTTTTTTTTTGAATGACTAAGAATATGAATGTGTATAAACCCCAAAAATAACTTTCTTAATATAGGTTCTTGCATTAAAATACCCCCTGTGTTAAAATATTATCTAAAAACGTTATCGAATTTAGATATTTAATTAGACATATATATTATATATTATTTTAAAAAATTTTAAAAGTAGAAAGGAAATAAAATGTATTTAATTCATTCAACAAAAAATTTAAATTTTAAGAATTTAATATATTATCCAGAAATAAAAATCAAAAAAAATACATTTTCATTTATAATAGGTGAGAGTGGTTGTGGAAAAAGTACATATTTAAAACTATTAAATGGAACTAATGTATCAAGTGGTGGAAATATCTTATTCAATGGAAAAAACATAAAAAATATAGAAATTTTAAATCATAGAAAGAAGGTATTATTATTACCTCAAGAAATATTTCTATTTAATGGTAGTATAAAAGAAAATTTTGATTATTATTATAGTTTTATAGAAAAAAAAAATTTATCAGAAAATGAAATTAAAAAATTTTTAGAAATTTGTTGTATTGAATTGCCTATATCAACAAATTGTTCAAATTTATCTGGTGGAGAAAAACAAAGGGTATTTATTTCAATATTTATTTCATTCAAACCTAATATCCTACTTCTTGATGAACCTAATTCATCTTTAGATGAAAATATATCAATAAAATTGTTTAAGAACCTAAAACAATTCTTTAAAGAAAATAATATTACATCAATTTGTATATGCCATAATAATAAATTAGTTGATATGTTTTCAGATAATACAATTCGATTGGAGAAAAAATATGAACAATATAATTGAGTTTCAAATATTACAATTTTTTTCTATATATTTACTATTAATAATAGTATTATTTATTATGAAAAAATGTAGAATAAATAAAACAAAATTATTATTTATATCAAGTTTTAAAATGTCAATACAATTATTTTTGGCTGGACTAATATTAACATATATATTAAAAAATCCTCAACCAATATTTACTATAATATATTTAATTATTATGATTTCATTCTCAATATATCAAGTAATATCAAAAAATAAAAATATAAATATAAAATTTAAAATAATAATTGCTATATCAATGACAATTTCAATACTTTTTGTTATATCATACTTTATATATATTGTTATTGGAGAAAATATTTTTAATCCACAATATGTTATACCTATTTCAGGAATGATTGTAGGTAATACTATGACCGGTATATTATTAGGATTAAAAAATTTCCAAGAAAATATATTATTAGAAAAATCAAAAATTAATACTCTTATATGTATAGGAGTTGCACCAAACAAAATAATTATGGAATTCGTAAAAAAAGCATTAGAAACTGCGATGCTACCAACAATAAACTCTATGATAGCAATGGGAATAATTTCTTTACCTGGTATGATGACTGGACAAATATTAAGTGGAACATTACCTATTACAGCAATACTATATCAAATAAGTATTATAATAGCTATTTGTACTAGTGTAACAAGTGCAAGTTTTTTATCATTATATTTAGGTTCTAAAACACTATATAACACTAATACTCAAACATTCAATGAAAATTTTTAATAAAAAAATAAACCTTGTATAAGGTTTATTTTTTTACTTTAAAAATCTATATTCATAAGCATAATTTTGCATTTTTCTAATATCATCATCAGTAAAACCAAAATAATTTTTAGCTATTTCTATTTCTTTAAGTAAATTCGTATCTGAAACAGTCATATTATCTGAATTTATTGTAATTTTAACACCTCTATCAAAAAGCTTCTTTATAGGGTGTTTATCTATACTTTGAACAACTTTAGTATGATAATTACTTGTAATACATATTTCAAGTAAAACATCATTTTTTATAAGTTCTTCAACAAAATCATAATCATCAATACAACTCACACCGTGTCCTATACGTTTTGTTCCATATTCAAGAGCTTTTTTTATGCTATCTATTCCACTTGCTTCTCCTGCGTGTATAGTCATAGGTAAATTATATTCTCTTGCTTTATTAAAAATATTTTCAAAAATATCTGTACTATATAATGATTCAGCACCAGCAAGGTCAATAGCACATACAACATCACCTATATATTTTTTAGCTACTTCTATTGTTTCTAAATTTTCATTTTCAATATCTAGCCCCCTCATACAACAAAGTATCAAAGCACAATTTATATTTTTAAATTGATTCATAGCTTTTTTAACACCCTTTATTGCTGATTCTACAACTTCAGATTGTGTAAGTCCCTTTCTAGTTGATAATTGAGGTGCAAAACGTATTTCTGCATAAGTAATGCCAATTTTTTGTAAATCCTCAACAAGTTCATAACTAACTCTCTCAATAGCTTGTGATGTTTGTAAAACCTTTAAAGGTAAATCAAATCTTTTCAAACATTCTTCAAGAGTTTTACAATCTTCTTCAACTTTCATCATATTTTTTAAAATATTTATATCTTTTGTACCTATATCAATATTTTGAATATTAGAAAGTTCTAAAACAGTTTCTGGTCTTAAAGAGCCATCAAGATGTAAATGTAATTCAATCATATTTACTCTCCTTTATCATTATTAGTTAATTGTCTTTTTAATTTCTTTTTTTCCATCATTCCACAATAACAAGTATATACTATAATTATTATAAGATAAGGCATAAGTTGTATAAATTGGAGAGGTATATCTGAAGACTGCAAATAATTTGCAAGACTTGAACAAAACCCAAATATAAGAGACGCCAACATACCAATTATAGCATTTCCTGCTGCTATTGCTTGAGTTGCAAGTGCAATATATCCACGTCCTGCTGTCATACCCGATGAAAAAAGTCCAACATATCCCATTGAAAGAAAAGCTCCAGCCATACCTGTAAAAATACCACTTATAACTAAAGCAATATATTTAATTTTAGGTACTGAAATACCAACAGATTCTGCTGCATCTGGCGATTCTCCTACTGCTCTTATATGCATACCTAACTTTGTATATTTAAACATATACCATACTACTAAAACAAGTATTATTGAAATGTATGTTAATATATGATGTCCTGACAATATAGTTCCTAAAAAAGGTATATTTTCTATTATTGGTATATTTATACTAGGTAATTTTAAAGAATGTAAAGAAGTTGAAGCCCCCTTCTCACCTGTAATAAGATATAATACAAATATTGTACCACCAGAGGCTAAAGTATTTATTGCTATACCAGATATTACAGCATTTGATTTTAATTTTAATATAAAATAAGCAAGTATATTACTTATAATAAAACCTGATAAAACAGCACCCAAAAATCCTACTAAAGCACTTTGTGTAAATGCACTAACAACAACTCCTGTAAAAGCTGATATAAGCATTGTTCCTTCAAGTGCTATATTGCTTGTACCTGAACGTGATGCAATCATAGCACCAAGTGTAGTAAGAAGAACTGGAGTTGTACTTCTAAACATAGCAAAATAAAAATCTGGTACACTTAATGCATTAAATATATCATTGAATATTTCCATAATTATAATCAGCCCTCCTTACTTAATACTTTTTTAGCCTCTTGTTTTTGTTTCCAAGTAGACATAAATCTTTCAGCTGTTACAAATAATATTAATACTGCTTGAACAATAGAAACTATCTCATTTTGAACATCTGAACGCCTTGACATAAGGTCAGCTCCAACACGTATATAAGCAATAAAAAAAGCAGACAATATAACAAATTTTGGATTGTTTCTTGAAAGTATTGCTACAATAACACCGTCCCAAGCATAAGTAGGAGAATCCTGCCAATTAAATCTTTGATACATTCCGAGCTGTTCTACAGCACCACCAAGCCCTGCAATTGCTCCTGCTATAACTTGTGTTAATATAATTACACGATTTGTATTTACACCACTATAAGTAGCAAACTCTGAATTACTACCAGAAATACGAATTTCATAACCAAATTTTGTTTTATATACTAATATATATAGTAATATAACTATTGATATAGCTATTATAAAGCCCCAATGTAACTTTGTTCCTGAAATTAAATTTCCAAGTGTTGCTGATGGAGAATATTTTAATGACGCAAATGTACCTGCTTGTCTATCAACAAAAAATCTATTTATTATATATATTCCTAAATAAAAAAACACATAATTAAACATTAACGAAGTAACTAATTCATTAGCTTTATATTTAACTTTAAGTATAGCTGGAATACTTCCTATAATACCTCCAACAATCATAGCAGATATAAATATAACAATAGGATGTATTATAATAGGCATAGGTAACATAATAGCTATTGCTGCTGCAACAACTCCTCCCATATATAGAGAAGCATCTGCTATCATAGAAAAATTACCAGATTTAAAAACAATACTTAATGCCAAACCAGTAAAAATAAGAGGTCCACTACTTGCAAAAACATCAAAAAAATGACGTTTAGATTGTAAAGGACCTAAAAATAAATTATATATGGCTGTTATAGGCTCTTTACTTATAGAAAATATAATAATTATTGTCAAAAGAATTGCAATAGCAAATGCACAACCAAGACGAACAATTGTAAATTTTTTATTCATTATAAGCACCTCCTATTATTTCTTTTGAATCTTCTTTAACACCTAACATATAAAGTCCTAAATCATTTTCAGAAGTATTTTTGACATCTTTAATATATCCTACAACTCTACCTTCATTCATAACTATTATTGTATCACTTAAAGATAATATTTCATTTAAATCAGCTGAAACAAGCAATATAGCTTTTCTATTTTTTCTCATCTCAATTATTTTTTTTCTTATAAATTCAATAGCACCAACATCAATACCCCTTGTTGGTTGATTCATTATAAGTAATTCAGGTTCATAATCATATTCACGGCCAACAATGACTTTCTGAACATTACCACCTGAAAGTTCTGATATTGATTGATTTGAATTATCATATTTAACAAGAAATTCTTTGAGTATTCTGTTTGTAAACTCATTTATTTTTTTACTATCTAATAAACCTCCTGTTTTCAATTTATTTGTATAATAAATTTTTGATATAGCATTATCTTCAAGAGATAATTTTGGAGCACAGCCATATCTCATTCTATCCTCCGAAACGTGGGAAATACCTAACTCTTGTCTTTTAATTATTGAAGCTTTTGAAATATCTTTCCCATTTATAAATATTTCTCCATTTTGTTGTTTTAAAACACCAACAATTATTTCTATAAGCTCTGATTGTCCGTTTCCATCAATTCCAGCAATACCTAATATTTCTCCTTCTCTAATAGAAAAAGAAACATCATTGACTTTCATTTTTCCAAATCTATCTATATATTTCAAATTTCTAACAGAAAAAATAGTTTTCCCAAAATTTACTTCTTCCTTTTCAATATTAAGATTCACATCACGTCCAACCATAAGCCTTGAAATTTCATTTTCATCAAGTTCAGTAATATTATATGTTCCCATAGTTTTACCATCTCTTAATATTGTCATTCTACTACAAAGTTCTTTTACTTCATTTAATTTATGTGAAATAAATATAATTGTATGCCCTTTATCTCTTAAAAGTTTCAACTGTTCAAAAAGTTCTTCAGTCTCTTGAGGAGTCAAAACTGCTGTTGGTTCATCAAGTATAAGTATTTTAGCTCCTCTATAAAGTGCTTTTAATATTTCAAGTTTTTGACGCATTGCAAGAGATATATTTTGTACTTTTTCCTCTGCATCAACCTTTAAATTATAGCTTTTTGAAAGCTCATTTGTTATATCAACTGCTTTTTTTCTGTCTATTTTTATACTATTACCTGTTTCAGCACCAAGTATAAGATTTTCAGCAACAGTCATTGAAGGTACTTGCATAAAATGTTGATGTACCATACCAAGCCCAACAGAAATAGCATCTTTTGAAGATGAAAAATTTACTTCATTGTTATTAACTATAATTTTTCCCTCTGTTGGACTAATCATACCAAATAACATTTTCATTAATGTTGATTTTCCAGCACCATTTTCACCAACAAGAGCGTGTATTTCGCCTTTAAGTATTTGAAGATTTACATTGTGGTTAGCAACAACACCACCTGGATATACTTTTGTAATGTTTTTTGCTTCCAATACAAAATTTTGCTCCATATCGTATTCCTTTCTATAAATTTATATATCTATAACTATTATATTTTTAATTAACAATAAATTAAATAAATTCAATATATAAATTTTTGTAATATTAATATTATTTAGTATCAATAAAAAATTTTTTAATATATATCAAACACTCTATAATTATATATTTATCATATTTTTTATTAAAGGATTGCTTTAATTTTTGTTGTGCTATATATAATTTATTTACTTTATCTTCTAAAAACAAATCTATTCATATCATAAATAAAATAATTGCTGCTACATAAATGTAGCAGCTTTATATACATTATTGAGCACTGTTTATTATTTCTTTTAATTTGCTCTCTTCCATACCATAAGCAGTGCTAACAGTTATATCTCCACTTAATATGTCTTGTTTTGCTTCATCAACTTTATTTCTTATATCTTCTGGTACTTTTGAAGTATATATATCATTTTCAGCAAGTCCAACTGCATTTTCGGCAAGTCCAAGTTGCTCATAAGTTCCATAAGGAAGATTATTTTCAAGGTCTTTATTTACTGAATCATATAAACTTGTTCCAACATCTTTTATAGCAGAAGAAATTATATAATCAGCTTCTTTTTTACCCTCATAAGCTAAAGCTTGATCTGAATCTACACCTATAACATATTTTTGACTTTCAGCACCAGCCTCAATAACACCTACAGAGGCAGGACCTGCTGCAACAAATACACAATCAGCACCAGATGAATATTGTGTTAAAGCAAGCTCTTTTGCAACTGCTGAATCTGTATATGAACCTGTATATGAAACCATAACTTTAACTTCTGGATCCATAAATTTTGCTCCTTCAATATAACCAACAGCAGAATCATTTATAACAGCTGCTGTATCTTTTGCACCAACAAAACCTATTACTTTTTCATCATTAGCAAATTCCATATCTGAAGAAGTTACACCAGCAGCTAAAACACCAGCAAGAAAAGCAGCTTCATTTTGTTTATAACTCATAGAATATACATTATCAAGGCCTAATGAATAGTCAACATCAGTATCAAATATTATATATTTTTTATCTGGATATTGTGGAGCAACTTTTTCAAGATTTTCTTTCATATCCCAACTGCCTACAATTATTAAATCAGAATCTGAATCTGAAGCATCTAAAAGAGAACCTTCAAATTTTGTTTTATCATTTCCCATTTCTATCATTTCAACTTCGCATTTATCAGCTAACTCTGATTGTATTTTTTTCATACCAACTTGTGCAGAATCATTAAATGCTTTATCACCAAATGAGCCTGTAACTAAAAGACTTACTTTAAGTTTATCTCCACTTTCAGAAATTGCATTCTGTTGTTCAGTATTGCTATTATCGTCTTTATTTGTGTTTCCACAGCCCATTAGCATTGAAAATGCCATAGTAGTAATAATAAAAGTACTTAATAATTTTTTTTTCATTTTAAAAATTCTCCTTCTTCTTTAAAAATATAAAAATTTGTTTTATTTAGATTATCCAAATTTTTAAGATAATCTTCTTTTGTCATAATTGGTTTAAAATCATTTTTTATTTTATATGCTTTTTCACCATTATTCAAAAGTAAATCTATAATAGTATCAGCAAAATAATGTGCTGGTACTTTATAAGCTTGTTCATAATCACTTGTCTCAAAATCTATACCATGCATAGTTCCTCTAAAACCAGCAATACCGATTTCAACAATAGGTAATAACATAGATAAATCTCCCATATCACCTGAAGCAAAACCATGAGTACCTTTTGCTATCATATTTTTATCTATATATTTTAGAATATGAGTTTTAACAAGTTCTGTAAGATTTTCATCTTGATGTAATGGAAAATATCCAGCATTATCAATTATTGATAAATCACAACCTATTGCAAAAGCTGAGCCCTTTAAAACTCTTTCAACTTTTTTATTTGTTTCAAATATAGCTTTTGTAGTTTTTGCTCTTATATACATTTCCATTTTTGTTAAAGAAGGCACACTATTTACAGTTTGTCCTCCTTCTTTTACAATAAAATGTACTCGTATTGCATCTTCTTCTTTAAAAGTTTCTCTCAAAAAATTTATTCCTGTCATAGCTAAATTAATAGCATTAAGTGAATTTATCCCTCCTGCTGGATTACTTCCTGCGTGTGCTGATTTTCCGTAAAATTCTACTTGTTTACATATAAAACCATTAAGACTTGCACCAATTTCAGCATAATATTTTTCCATATCAAGTCCCATAGTATGACAAGAAAGAACAATATCAATATTATCAAAAACACCTAATGAAATCATCTCTTGTTTACCTGATGTATATGATATTTTTCCTTCTTTTACAAGTTGTTTTCTATAATCTAAATCACAAAATTCTTCTGCTGGTGTTACAATAAGTGAAACTTTACCACAAAGTTTATTCATAATATTAGATTTTTTAATGGCAATAAAAAGATTTAACATAACACCAATTTGTGCATAATGTCCACAAGTATGAGCTGCATTATCTAATTTACTAGCATATGGATGTCCTTGTGTAGGTACTCCATCAAGTTCACATATTAAAGCAATATGAGGACCTTTTTTTTGTGATTTAATTTCAGAAATTATACCTGTATAAGCACAATCTTTATATTCAATACCATTTTTTTCAAGCATATCAATAATTTTTTGTCTTGTTTTAAATTCCTTAAATCCAAGTTCAGGATTTTGATATATATTCTCACATAAATTAATTATATTATCAATATGGCTATCTAAAATATTATGAATATCTTCCATCAATAAAACCTCCCTTAAAAAATTAAATATTTACTAAAAATAAATTATTTATTATAATATACAATGTTTTTTTATATTATTTAATTTTACAAATATACACAAATTATTTTAATAAAAGTAATTATATAATATAATATTATACTGTTATTATCACATATATAAATAAATTATACAAGTTTATTTTAAATCACTAAAACTACTATTAGTATTTATTTTTTATACATATTGTCTTATTTATTATATAATATAACAATCTAAAAATAACAGATTAAAAAATATATTGAAATATAGTAGAATAATATGTCGTAAATATATTATAATAAATTTGTTATAAATTTATTTTATTTTATTTATTTTATTTTCAATTTTAATTTCTATATATAATTAATAAAGGAGAAATTTATGAATGATTTAAAGGGTAGATTTATATTAACTTATATTTTAATGGGTTTTACAATAATACTACTACTTCAAGATATTATAATAGTCTATTTTCTATTTTCTATTTTAGTATTTTTATTATTATTGATACATAATATATATTTTTTAATTAAATATAAAAAATATAGAAAGAAAACAAGTTTATTAGGTATAACTTCAATTACTTTAGTTCATATTATATTATTTCAACTACAACTAGTATTTATAATATACATACATTTAATATTAGCAAAACTTGCATATTTATTTATATTAACTGTAATATTTATATCAAATAATATATATATAAAAATACAATATACAAATAATAAAGTTACACCAATTCAAAAAGATTTAATAAGTTTTTCCGATTTAAAAAAAGCAAAAGATATTATCGAAAATAAATTTATAAATTTAGGTAATTCAGTTACAACAAATGATATAAAACAAGTATTACTTGATTTACCACGACATAGTATAGCAACATATGTTAATAATGGTACTTTAACAGATGAATTTTTTAAAATTGCTAATAATTCTTTAAATGATAAATATATATATATTGTTGTTTCAAATACTGGAAGTCCTGCAAGTAAAATAATATCAAAATTTACACAAAAAAAATATAATCATGTTTCTTTATCATTGGATAGTGAACTAAAAACAATATTATCATATAATGGAGGAGAAAAAATATTACCTCCTGGATTAAATAAAGAAGAAATTGAATTTTTTAATCAAAAAGATGATGCTTCAATACTTGTTTATAGATTAGCAATAGAAAAAGAACAAAAATTAAAAATAATAAATACAATCAAAAAAATAAATGAACAAGGTAGTGCTTACAATATACTAGGTCTTGTTTTTCAAACTTCTTTAAAACCTAATATTATGTTTTGTTCTCAATTTGTTTATAAAATGCTTGAGTGTGCTGATATAAATTACTTTGAAAAAAAACCAGAAGCAGTACGTCCTTATGATTTTATAGAACTCGACTATTCAAGAAAATTAGAGTTTTGTTATGAACTATATTTAAATGATAAATTAGCAAACAAAAAAAAAGATATTGAAAAATAATCAATATCTTTTTCTATTTATCAGCACTAAATACAATATTATTCTGTTTTTTTACTTCATCAATAATATTTAATACTATTTCTGATTTTTTAATATATTCATTATCATAAATATTATTATTTATTAAATTTATAAATTCTTTTATTTCATAAATCATATTATTTTCACAATGTTCTCTTTTTATCGTTTTAACTTCACCATTTCTATAGCAAATTTTTATTTCATAAGGTTCTGCAATTTTTGGTATTAACATTGTTGCATTTTCTCCCTGTATATGACTTTGTGAAAAACCGTTTGTTATTTTTGAATAATTTAATATTGCTGTCATATCATCATATTTTGTTATAATCGTTCCAGCTCCATCGACACCAGTTTCTAATTTTATAGAATTAGATTTTATTTCTTTTGGCATACCAAATAAATTTGCCAAAGTATGAATACAATAGACTCCTATATCCATCAAAGCACCGTTTGAAAGCTCAACTTTAAAAGCATTTTCAATAATTCCTTTTTTATAATTATCATATCTTGAAGAATATTGACAATATTCAAAAAATACATTTCTTATTTTACCTAACTTATATAAATTATTTTTTATATTCAAAAATCCAGTATCAAATATAGAACGCATAGCCTCTAAAATTACAACTTTATTTTTATTTGCAATTTCAATAATATTTTTAAGTTCTCTGCTATTTGATGTTATAGTCTTTTCGCATAAAACGTGCTTTTTATTTGAAAGCATAATCAAAGCTTGTTCATAATGTATAGCATTAGGGCTTGCAATATAAACAGCATCAATATTATTATCATTAGCCAATAAATTTATATCAGTTATTACATTTTTTATATTGTGTTTATCTGCAAAATATTTTCCTCTTTCATATGTTCTAGAATATATTGCATATATTTCTACATCTTTATATATACTAGCAGCATATATAAATTTATCACTTATAATATTTGTTCCTATAATAGCAAATCTAATCAATAATATCATTCCTTTATTTTGTATCTTCTACCCATCTAAAACGAAATTTATAATTTTTATCTGTTTTTATTAAATCCCTAAAATATTTCTCCTCTTTATTTATTATAATGTTATCTCCATTTTGTGAAATAGATACAAATACACAAATCCTATTTTTATTATTTGAGTCTGATAAATTTACTTCAATATCTGGAAAATTTTCTTTTTTTAATATAATTTTAGCATCTGTTTGATTCCAATTATAAGCTCCTGAATATATTTCTGCACATATAATAGCAAAATCTAATAATTCTGGTTTAAATATATATAAATTTTCACCATCTTTAGAACTTCCTGTTCTATCATCTTTATCAAGATAAATATAAGGATAATCATCTTTATTTCCAAATCTTTTTCCTAAAGCTTGTATAACTCCTTTTTTGCCGTCTTTAAACCTATACATACAAACTAAATCTAAATCAATTTTACCACTAAACTTACTTATAACTTTCATATTCCAATCAAGATTTATATGTATTCTATTATCTAAATTCTTTTTTAATTTTATTTTATGATTATCTCCCGATTTTTCTAGTTTTATTTTATCAATTTTTATTTCCTCTTTTACTTCTTCATATTTAATTTCTTCTCCTCCAAAATATTCAAGAAGTTTACTAAGTCCACCATTAAAACCACTTGAAACTATTGACATACGCCAAATATCATTTTTATTATATACTTCACAAATTATTATAGCTTTTTCATCTAAAAAACTATTTTTATCAAAATTGAATCTCTCAAATTCATTTTGATTTTGTTTTAAAGATATAAAACTTTCATCTAAATTTTTAATAGCTAAATCATCATCAGAGGTAATACAAAAAACAAGTCTATTTATATTTTTAGGAATTTTTTTAATATCAATACTAAAGCTTGTAACATTATTATTAACATTCATAGAAATAGCGTTTTCTGGTGATTTTGTTTGATTATAAAATATAAAATATCTATCATCTGAAAGTTTATTATCACTATCAACGCCAAAACAAGATACGTCTATTTCATAGTTTTTAATGTTTACTAATATATCTATATTAAAAATGTTATCTAATAAAATATAATCTAGCAATTTAATTTTTTGTCCTTTTTTTAACAATACTATCACTCCATTAAAATATACATTTTATTTAATTATATTATAACTCGTATTTTTATTCAATAAAATACTCTATTAAATCACAAACATATTCTATTAAATCAACACAATTATTTTTTGAAATATTAGAAATTTTATTACAATTGAAACTATTATATTTATTAAAAATCTCATCAATAAATTTTAATCTTATCATTTTCAAATCTTCTTCTTTAACAATAATTCCTATTAATATTATTGCTGATACTAAGACTCCACACATACCACCAAATCCAAAACCTCCATTTATTGCTTCAATACCTTTTTCAATATCATTTGTAATATCTATATTATATTTTTTTTCTCCTGCTTTAAGTATACAAAGAGAACAATTATATCCTTTATTATAGTAATCTATTGCATATTTTTTTAAATTCATATAAACATACCTCCTATAAAAACTTTAATAATATATTATGCTTGAAATTTAAATTTCGTTAAGTTATATAAATTATAAAAAATTATTAATATTAATAAATATTGATATTTTTTGTCTAATATGCTATAATTATCTAATCAAATATTAATTATTTTTTTTAAATATTAAGAAATTTTTAATATTAAATATAACTAAAATATATAGGAGGTCTATTATATTATGAATAAAAAAAGGATTATGCCCTTAGTACTTTCTGTTGCTATGGCTAGTCAACCAGTAGCTATTTTGGCTAATGAATTACAAAATGTTGATACTTCAAAAGGTTCATTAAAAATAGATATGTCATTATCAATGCCTACTCCAAATAATGAATTTAATGTTAATCTTATAAGTAATGATAATGATTCAAAAACTACTACATTAAAAAAATCAGAAAGCGAAAATAAATTAACTGCTGAAATAAATGATATTACACCAGGTTTATATACTTTACAAATATCATCAAAAAACTATGCTACATATACAAAGCAAATACAAATTGATGCTTCATATATTACAAATATATCACTTGATAATAGTCGTAATAATTATACAGCTAATTTAAAAAACCCTAAAGGAGTAATGGCTATTGGTGATATAAATAATGATGGTCTAATTGATGATAACGATTCAAATACTTTAATAGATGCTATTGAATCTAATAGTGCAAATAAAGAATTTGATTTAAATGGTGATAATTTTATTGATGTTACTGATTTATCATATATTGCTATAAATAAAGGTGGCAATACTGATACAAAATTAGTTAAAATAGTTAATCCAAAAGCAATTATACCTAACATATCTGAAAATACACAAATAAAAGAAGGAAATATAGAAAATATATTAGAAAATGATAATACTTCAGTAGTACTTGCTCCTGCAAATGAAAACAGCCCTATAGATGAAAATAACCCTGTAAATATAGAATTAGAAGTAAATACAGCTGTTTCATCTGATGGTTTAGTTATAACTCCTCCTTCTGGTTCTCAAAATCTCATTACAAATGGTATGGTTACTCTTACAGATGATACTGGAGTAGAATATCAAGTACAAATTACAAAACCAGATTCAAAAGGTATGACTCTTTTAAGTAATAATGGTGCTACTGCAACAATAGAAGCAGATGGCTCAATAGTAATAAATGTTGGTAAACAAATTGCTATTAAAAGAGTAAGTATTAATGTTACTGGAAGTTCATCAAATTTAGTTGATATTGCAAAAGTTGAATTTGTAAATGGTATGGAAAACAGAATACCTGCTCCTAATCTTAATATACCTACAATAACAAAACTTGAAGCTAAAGGAGATAGTGCTTTTATAGTTGAATGGAATCCTGAAACAAATGTTTCTTCATATGAAGTATCTGTTAATGGACAAATTTTCCAAACTTTAGAAACAAATATAGTTATTAATGATGTTAATGGAGAAGATGTAACAAGTGGTATTACATATACTGTAATGGTTCGTTCTGTTAATGGAGAATGGAAAAGTCCATTTTCAGAAGCAAAAACAATAAAATTAAGTCCAACTTCTGTACCTGAAAAACCTGAAAGTATTACTGTTACTGGTGGTAATGAAAGTATAGATGTTAGTTGGAAAAAAATGAAACATACTGAATCATATAATGTTTATTATAAACTTGAAGAAGAAGCAGAATATCAAGTCATAAATGGTATAAAAGGAACTTCCCATAAAATAATAAATTTAATACCTGAAAAAACATATAATGTATATGTTACTGCAGTAAATGAAATAGGCGAAAGCCAACCTTCTGATATAAATAAAGCAACTGTTAAATCATCTAATGCAACTATATTGCCAAAATATAAACTTATAAATACTGGAGATACTGTTGGAGCTTTAACAGACAATATCAAATCTGTAACTAATTCAGCTGATTCAAATGTTACTGTATTTGGTGGTGAAAATGCTATTGTTGATAATGACCCTTCAACATATGTTTTTGTTGACCATTATGATGGTGGTGTATTTTATGCTTCCCCAAAAGGTTCTATAATTGAACTTAATAAAGCATATAAATTTGATACTATAAGATTTGCTCCACATCCTGATTATACACCATATGATACTGCTAAAATTCGTTATAAAAATGAAGAAGGTAATATGGTTGAAGCAAATGTTAAATCTATAACTAAACAATTTGACAAAAATAGAAGCATTTACTATGATGTAAAACTTCAAACTCCTATAACAACAGATACATTTCAACTTAATGTAGGTATATGGTATCCTGGTTGCAAAATAGCTATTTCTGAAATAAAAATATATGAATATGATAGTTTAGAAAATGATATAAACGGACTCTTTGCTGACGAAATGCACTTAACATTAAAACCAGAAGTAAATGAAAACACTCTATTAGAACTTGAAAATAGACTTAATACTCCTGATTCAGTAAGTGGAGAATATCATCCTTATAAAGAAAATCTTCAAAAAGAGATTACTGCTGCTAGAGCAATACTTGAAGGAAATGCTTCATCACAAATATTCAATGTTAATACATCAATAACTGCAAAAAATGACGGTCATTTAGATTTTGCAATGCCTTTAAGCGACTTGCAACCTTTAGGAATTACAGCAACTGAAGGTGAAAAAGTTACATTGTATGTAGGAAGTGCTGGAGTTCCTGATGGTACACCTGTTGATTTAAAATTATATGCAACACAAGTACATGGTGAAAGTAATAAATGGATTGAAGACTTAGGACAATTAAAAACTGGTAAAAATGAAATAACTATAACATCTCCTTCCTCAACATCAAATGAAAGAGGTGGTTCATTATATGTTGCTTATACTGGGAAAAAAGATGCAAAACAGTATTCAATTCGTCTTGAAAATGAAAGAAATATGCCAGTTTTAGATATAACAAGAGAAGATATAACTATTATGAATGATGTTGCTCTTGAAAAAACAATTAAGTATGTTGAAAATCTTGAAAATCATGTAAATAATCTTGAAACTAAACATAATGAAAAACATACAGAACATGATTTTGATTCTAGAAGTTGTACTTTAAATGTTACAGATATAGTAATGGATAATATGATGTATTCTTTCCCAGCAACACAAGTTTTAAGTGCTTTAAAAGGTGAAACAACTGAAGAAAAAGCTGAACAACTTCTTCAATCCCTTAGGGCTATGGAACAACAAATTGATTTCTTTTATCAACACAAAGGACTTAATAAAAATGTAGATGATACTAATAAGTATCCTTCTCAAAGACTTAATATACGTTACAGCACTATGTTTTCTGGTGCATTTATGTATGCTGCTGGAAAACATATTGGTATAGAATATGATTCTGTTCCTGGATTATTTAAAATGACACCAATACAATCAGATGAAAAAGGTAAATACATATCTGGAAATTATTCTGGCTGGGGAATTGCTCACGAAATAGGACATGTTATTAATTCAAATAAATATGTTAATGGAGAAGTAACAAATAATTATTTTTCAATGCTTGCTCAAGCAAAAGAATCAAATAAAACTGCAAGAATTAAATATAATGATGTATATAAACATGTTACATCTGGCAAAATTGGCAAGGCTAGTGATGTATTTACACAACTTGCTATGTATTGGCAATTACATATGTTTTATGATAACTATTATAATTATAAAACATTTGATACATATGAAGAACAATTTAATAATTTATTCTTTGCAAGAGTTGATAGTTATGTAAGAAATCCAAAATCAGCACCTAATGGCCTTGTATTAAATAGTGATTCTGATAATAACTTTATAAGACTTGCTTGTGCTGCTGCAAACAAAAATCTCCTTCCATTCTTTGAATCTTGGGGACTTGTTGCAAATGAAGAAACAAAAGCTTATGCAAATCAATTTGAAATTGAAAATACTAAAATACAATATCTTGATGATGATTCAAGAGCATATCGTCTTGAAGGTAATGAAGGTATGAGTACTGGAACAAAAGTGACTTCAAATATAGATTATGTTAATAATAGTAAGCAAGTAACTATAAATTTCTCAAACTCTAATACTAATGATAATGCTATGCTTGGATATGAAATAATAAGAAATGGTAAAGTTATTGCATTTGTAACTGCAAATGAAACAAACTATGTTGATACAATTAAAACAGAAAATAATAGAGTTTATGAATATAAAGTTATTGGATATGATAGATTATTAAATAAAACAGAAATTTCTAATGCAGGAATTGTAAAAGTTTCACATGATGGAAGTATTGGAAAAGATAATTGGACTGTTTCTACAAATATGGTATCTGTCGATGATGAACATATAGAAGCTAATGATGATTCTGGATATTGTGAAAATACTACTATATCAGCAATAAAAAATGTTATTGATGATAATTATGAAAATTCATATGTTGGATTAGCAGAGAATAATGCAGAAATAATAATTGACTTTAATAATGTTGAGCAAGTTACAGCTTTAAAATATAGTACATTATCTCCTACAAATGATAATTATAGTATTTATGTGAGTAAAGATAAAAATGATTGGCAACTTGTTAAACAAGGTACATTCTCTGGACAAACTCAAGAAACTATATATTTTAATAAAGATAATGACCCTCTTATGTATATATATGATGCTTCATATATGAAACTTGTTATAGATAATAGTAATATCTCATTTTCTGAAATTGATATACTTGGTCCTACTGGTGATAATATAGATTTCTTTACTCCACAAGATGAACAACAAGTTAGTATAGGTAGATTATCTGACAATTTCCAATATGGAATAAATCCAGAAGATGTAATTAATGCTGGAACTATTGTAGTTACTGGTAAATATAAAGGAAATCCTGCTTATAATATAGTATTACTTAAAGATGAAAATGGAAATATTATAAATACAGATACTCAATTATTACTTGCTGAAGTTCCAGAAAATGGAAATATTGGAGAAGTTTCAAGTGGAACATTTATATATGCACTTGATGAATCAAATTTACCTCAAAAAGTTAAAGCTGAACTTTATAGAGTTGACAATGCAGAAACTCTTGAAGGTCAAAGATTTGTAAGTGATACTATGTTTATGAATTTACCTTCAGAAATTCCACCTTTAAAAATAGAAAGTACAGTAAAACCTGTTATATTAGAAACAAATAAAATTGAAGAAATAAAAACAGAAGATAATAATGAGAATGAAGTATCAAATGAACCTGTAAAAGATGAAATTGATAACATTAATAATGAGAATGAAAATAATAAGAATGAGAGTAATGAGAATGAGAGTAATAATGATGAAAAACCCATTGAAAATAATCAATTAGTTTCATATAGTAATATAGATGATACAGACCTTTTATTTACAGCTAGTGAAAACAGTGTAACACTTTCATCAAATATAGCTCTTGAACAAAATAATAATAAAAGTCAAGCAATAATTAAACTTAATAATAATGGAGATAATTTTATTGCTATACAAACTCAAATGAAAGTTTCTAATCCTGAAAAAATAGCTAATGTTGAAATGGCTTGGTCAGATTCAACTAATAAAGCAATTCTTAAGGAATGTAAATTTAATAAAGAAAATGGTACTATTTCATTATATGTAGTCTCAAATGAATTTTTATCATCTGGTGAAGAATTTAATTTTGGAACATTAACAATAAATTCTAATACTTCTTCAAAACAATCATTTGAATTAAATGTTGATACAACTAAAACAATACTTGTTTCTGAAACATTTGAACGCAATGTTGGAGATGAAATAGCAAGTAATATTACTGTCGAATCACAAGGTAATAGTAGCAGTAGTGGTAGTGGAAGTAGTGGTAGTAGCAGTAGTGGTAGTAGCAATAGTGGAAGTAGCAATAGTGGAAGTAGTTCTTCAAACTCAAATCAATCAAAACCTGAACAAAAACCTGAAGAACCTCAAAAACCTGAAATAACTCCATCAATTGTTCCTCCAAAAACTGAAGCTGCTGATGTATTTGCAGATTTAAATACTAATAGTTGGTATTATAATTCAGTTAATAAAGCTTATAAAAATAACTGGTTCGCAGGTGTAACAGAAAATTCATTTGCCCCTGATAATAATATGACAAGAGCAATGCTTGTAACTGTTTTAGGTAGGTTTGATAAAGCTCATATTTTACCTACACCTACTCAATTTACTGATGTTCCTGCTGATATGTATTATGCTAATTATGTTGGTTGGGCTAAAAATAATGGTATAGTAAGTGGTATAACTGAAACAACTTTTGAACCTAATACAGATATAACAAGAGAACAGCTTGCAGTTATGATTTGTAACTATCTTAAATTTAAAAATGTAGATTTAAGTAATGCTATAAATACTACACCTTTTACAGATAGTGAAAATATTAGCTCTTGGGCTAGCGAATCTGTAAATATTATAAAAGCTCTTGGAATTATAAATGGACGTACTGATGGTTCATTTGACCCTAAAGGAACAGCAACAAGAGCAGAAATTGCAACAATATTATCTAATATAGATGATATGAATATAATAAAATAATTCAAAAAAACCATTAATTTTTTAATTAATGGTTTTTTATATTGATATACATATTTTTCTATTATTACCTTTACTATCAATTATATCAATTACATCAATATTAGTACTATATGTTTTTGTCAAATTATCTTTATTTAATGTATCTTTAACAGTACCAAAAGAAATCATATTACCATTTTTTAATAATAATAATTTATTATAATTATAAAATGGATATTCTGGTGAATGAGTTGATATAATTATGCCATATCCTCTATTTGATAAGTCTTTCAAAACATCATATACTATTTGAGATTTTACAAAATCTAAATCTGAAGTTGGCTCATCCATAATCATATATTTAGCATCTTGACATAAAGCTCTTGCAATAAGTACAAGCTTTCTTTCTCCACCCGAAAGTTCTGTATATATTCTATTATATAAATGTTCAATACCCACTTTTTTAAGACACTCTAAAGCTAATATATTATCTTTTTTACTTGGCAAATCAATAAAATTTAAGTATCCAGCCCTTCCCATTAGTACAATATCGATAACTTTATAATCAAATGAAGGTGTATGTATTTGAGGTATATATGAAAAATATTTTGATAATTTTTTGTTACTCCAATTTAATATATTTTCATCATTGATACTTATTTTTCCTGATTTTATATTTACAAATCCTAATAGAGATTTAAAAAGAGTAGATTTTCCACTTCCGTTCTCTCCCATTATACAAAGTATATCACCTGTTTCAAAACAAAAATTAATATTATTTAAAATATTATTTTTTCCGTATCCACTTGTAATATTTTCAACTTTAAGTATCATTAATATATCACTCTCTTTATAAAATATTATTTTTTCATATTTATAACAAGATATAAAAAAAATGGTGCACCTATAAAAGCAGTCAAAATACCAATAGGAATTTCCATAATAAAAGCAGACCTTGCTATATTATCTATAAAAAGTAAAAAACAGCCTCCAATTAGAAAAGAAATAGGTATTTGTTTTTCATATTGTGCACCTACTAACCATCTTGATATATGAGGAATAATAAGCCCAACAAAACCTATAAGTCCTCCTAAACAAACAGAAGAAGCACTTAATAAAGTTGCACCTAAAATAGCTATTATTCTTGTTCTTATAGGATTTATACCTATACTTTTTGATTCTTCATCACTTAATGTCAATATATTAATTCTATATTTTATAACAAAAAGTATTATGAAACCTACTATCATAGGAAATAATGAAAATATAATTCCTCTTTTGTCTATTTTAGCAAGACTTCCCATAAGCCAAAATGTGATTTCTGGTAGTGTATTATCAGTATCAGCAATATATTTTAAAAAAGTAGTAAAAGCATTTGCTATAGTCTCTATCATAAGCCCTGAAAGTATTAATGCTATAGTTTCATTAATTTGAGATTTTTTTGTTGATATATAACATATAAAAACAGCTAACATACCAAACAAAAAAGCCATAAATTGTATAATATAATATGGTAAATTTAAAGTTATAGCAATAGAAGCTCCCATTCCTGCACCTGCTGAAACTCCTAAAATATCTGGAGAAACAAGAGGATTTTTAAACATTCCTTGATATGCACTTCCAGACATTGATAATGCACCACCTATTAAAAATGCTCCTAAAATTCTTGGAAATCTTATATTAAATATAATATTATACTCATTTGAGCTTTTATCAGCATATAAGATAGTATTTATAACATCAATAGGCTTAATTTCATAATATCCAATAGCAAAAGAACTAAATATTAATATAATACTTATCAATACCATTATAATAATAATATTATTAAATTTTTTATTATCAAAATACAAATAATCAAGCCTCCTTATTTGAATCATTATTGACAACAATAAAATTGTATGCTATCTTTATCCTTGAAAAAGTATAACGTTTTTTTTTATCAAATTCAATATTATTTAATAAAAAAGAAAGGTAAATGATAAAATTATGAAAAAATCCAAAAAACTAAAACATATTATAATTTCATTACTATCAATATTTATTATAACATTTTCATTATATGGTTGTAACAATAGTGATAATAATAAAGAAAATACTCAAACAGAACAGCAAAATAAAACAATTACTGATATGGCTGGACGCAAAGTAGAAATAAAAAATGAAAAAATTGAAAAAATATATTGTACAGACCCTGTAAGTGCTATAACAATATATACAATAAATCCTGAATTACTTTTAGGTTGGAATTATAGTTTTAATGATTATGAAAAAGAATATATATTAGAAGAATATCAAAATTTAACTGCCTATGGTATGGGAGATAAAGTAAATATTGAAGCAATTATTAATGATAATCCTGATATTGTTATACACATGGGCAATATAAATGAAAAATTTATCGAAAGTGCTAATAAATTATCAAATCAACTTAATATTCCTGTTATAGCTGTTGATGGTTCACTTTTAAAGACTCCAGAAAGTTATCGTTTTATAGGTGAAATAATAGGAGAAGAAGAAAGAACAAACTTGCTTGCTTCATATTGTGAAAATACAATTAATGACATTATCAAAACTTCAGAAAATATAGAAACAAAACACACTATATATTATGGAAATGGTGCTGATTCTCTTGAAACGGCTCCTTTTGGCTCTTCTGCATCTGAAGTATTTGATATTTTAAGTGCTGAAAATGTTGTAAAAATTGAAAATGATGATAATTCAACAACTCAGCGTATCCAAATAACAGCAGAACAACTTTTAACTTGGAATCCTGAATTTATATTTGTAAATGGTGAACCTAAAGAAAATATATCCGGTTCAAAATCAGTTGAAGAAATTATGACAAATGCAAATTATCAAAATTTACAAGCTGTTCAAAATAGTAATGTATATAATATACCTAAAGCTCCTTTTGCTTGGATAGATAGACCAAAAGGAGTAAATCGTATAATTGGTATAAAATGGGCTGGTAGTATAATTTATCCTGAAATTTATGGTGAATTTTCAAATGATATGATAAAAGATTTTTATAAAACATTTTATCATATTAATATTACAGATGAACAAATTGAAAAGTTATTGAGTATATAATAAATAAAAAAATATCCTATATAAATAGGATATTTTTTTATATTATCATTCTTTCCAGAATTACATACTTAACATAATGTTTCACCAATTATTTTTTTTACTTTTAGTCTTTTTTAAATAATTTTTTAAATCATCATCATTACATTTATCACTTTTTCCAGAATTACATATTTGACATAATGTTTGTAAGTTATCTTTAGTTGTCATTCCACCTTTAGCAACTGGTATTATATGGTCAACTACAAGTTTTGCACCTTCCTTTTGAGTAGCACCACATATTTGACATCTAAAATTATCTCTTTCTAATATATCATATCTTAAGCCATCATTTACCTTACTTCTCTCTCTTTTTTTATGTGCCTCATATGATTTTCTATATTCCTCTAATTTATTAGCTTCTTTTAAATAATATTTTAAATCATTAAAACTATAATCTTTTTTACCATTATATGAGTTTCTACCCTTTGGACTTGTATAATTATATCCTACACAAGCTGAAATTTCTACAACAGGGTCTAATTTATTTTTAATTTTTAATCTATTTTCAATTTCGATAAATTTATTATATTTAATATCTAACTCTTCAATAACTGATTTATTAGTATTAAAATTTAAATTATCATATTCTAAACAATATTCATCAAAAATTTCTTTGTTTTTAATAGCATCTAAAATATTTGTCTTTATAGATTTTTCATTTAATATTATGTATTCAATAAGCTGTTCATCTAAAAGCTCTTTATTATCATCATATTTAGTAAATTTTGCTTTTGAATTACAATTAATAATAAAAATAATACTATCTTTTAAATCTTTAAAAATATATGATTCATTTAACTTTAATAATGCTTTATATAATTCACTATTTTCTTTTACTATTTTTTCTCTCTTATATCTTAATTTAGTATGAATTTTACGTATAAAAAAACTAATTAATTTAAATAAAATTTTAACAACAAAAAAAAGTACAACAAAAAAAATAATTATAATTGCAATTAATAAAATATTATCTATTTTAATCATAAAAATTTAAATTAATCTATACTTCTGTACATATTTGCTGCTTCTTCTTTTTTTTGCGTTTCAAATATTGAAAGAACTTCTATTTTTGTTGTATTATTTCCAAACTTAATTTCTATTATATCTCCAATTTTTACGTCAACACTTGCTTTTGCTTGCTTTCCATTTACCATAACTCTACCAGCATCACAAGCTTCATTTGCTACCGTTCTTCTTTTTATTATTCTTGATACTTTTAAATATTTGTCAAGCCTCATAATACTTTAACTCCTTTTTTTGTAGATATAATTATAAAAATAGCTGTTCAATATAGAACAGCTTAAGTATTTTAATTATTTATTAATAGCATCTTTTAAAGCTTTTCCTGCTTTAAAACGTGGTGCTTTTGATGCTGGTATTGGCATAGTTTCTCCTGTTTGAGGATTTCTGCCTTCACGAGCTGCTCTTTCTGCAACATCAAATGTTCCAAAACCAACAAGTTGAACTTTTCCTCCATTTGATAATTCTTCAGTAACAACTTCTTCAAATGCTCTTAATAATTTTTCGCTATCCTTTTTGCTCATTTCAGTTTTCGCAGCTATAGCTGATACTAATTCTGATTTATTCATATAATTTTCCTCCTTAAGAAATATTGAATAATAAATTTTAATTACAACAATAAATTTATATCAATTTTATTATTGCTGTCAATACTAAATTTTAGATTTTTTAGCTTCATTCCAAAGTACATCAAGTTCTTCAATACTTGTATCTGAAAAGCTCTTATTATCTAAAATCAAAGCTTTTTCAATATGCTCAAATCTATTTATAAACTTTTCTATCGATTTTGTCAAGGCAAATTCAGGATTTATTTTTAAAAATCTTGATATATTAACAATAGAAAATAAAAAATCTCCTAATTCTTCTTCCATATCTATATCATTACCTTGTTTAGAAGCTTCGCAAAACTCATCTAGTTCCTCATACATTTTACTAAAAACATCATTTATATTTTGAAAATCAAATCCAACATTTGAAGCTTTTGATTGAATTTTATATGCTCTTGTCAAAGAAGGTAAAGCTTTTGTAACATTTTTTAAAACTTCTGTTTCAGTTTTTAAATTTTTCTCTTTTTTCTTTAATTCTTCCCAATTTTTAAGTACCTCTTCTGAATTATTTACTGAACAATCTGAAAAAATATGAGGGTGTCTATAAATCATTTTTCTACAAATTTTATCTGTAACATCATCAATATCAAATTCTTGAAATTCTTTAGCTATTTGGGAATGAAAAACAGAATGTAATATTAAATCTCCAAGTTCTTCACATAAATTTTCATTATCTTCATTATCTATTGCATCAACAACTTCATAAGCCTCTTCGAGAACAGCATTTCTTATAGATTTATGAGTTTGTTCTCTGTCCCAAGGACAACCATTTTCACTTCTTAATTTTTCAACAATATCAACAAGATTATAAAAGTTATATTTCTTATTCAATTTATTCAACTCCCCTCAAGAATTATATTTTAAAATATATTAATGAATTTGTCAAAGATATATTTATAAATTTTATTTAGTAAAAATATTTTCAAATTAAAAATAGTTGATAAATATAGTCGATATTGTTATAATCATATTTATATTTATTAGTATTCAGTATTTTTATATATTTATAAAAGAATTGTTACTACTTCTTTTATATAAAAAATTAAATATAACAAAGAAGGGTGATTGTATATATGTTTAAAATAGTTTATAAAAGAAAACTTAATGACGCTGTTACACTTATGAAAGTCGAAGCACCATTTATTGCAAAAAAAGCAAAAGCAGGACAATTTATAATTTTTCGTATAGATAGTATAGGTGAAAGAATACCTTTAACAATAGCAGATTATGATAGAGAATTAGGAACTGTAACAATTATATTCCAAAAAGTAGGACTTTCAACAAAAGTCCTTAGTGAAATGAATGAAGGAGATTACATATCTGACTTTGTTGGTCCTTTAGGTACTCCTACTCATTACGATAATTTTAAAAAAGTCGCTATTGTTGGTGGTGGCGTTGGCAATGCTATTGCATATCCACAAGCAAAAACTCTACATTCTATGGGCGTTGAAGTAGATATTATAGCAGGATTTAGAAATAAGGATATAGTAATACTTGAAGATGAAATGAAAGCAGTATCAAAAAATTTGTATATAACTACTGATGATGGTTCATATGGTGAAAAAGGATTTGTTACAGATAAATTAAAATCACTTATTGAATCAGGTAATAACTATGATGGAGTTATAGCAATAGGTCCCGTACCAATGATGAAATTTATAAGTCTTTTAACTAAAGAATATGGTATTAAAACAATAGTAAGTCTTAATCCTATTATGATTGACGGTACTGGAATGTGTGGTGGTTGTCGTGTAACCGTTGGAGGGGAAATAAAATTCGCTTGTGTAGATGGACCAGATTTTGATGGACATATTGTAGATTTTGATGAACTTATGAATCGTAATTCAATATATAGAGAAAAAGAAACTGAAGAATCAAAAGACCATTTATGTAGAATGGGAAGAAAAGAAAAATAATAGTTATTGGAGGATTTTTAAAAATGCCTAATATGAGTTTAGAGAAAGTAAAAATGCCTGAACAAGCTCCCGAAATAAGAAATAAAAATTTTGAAGAGGTTGCAAAGGGCTATACTGATGAAATGGCTATTGAAGAGGCCAACAGATGCCTTAATTGTAAACATAAACCTTGTGTCGATGGTTGCCCTGTAAATGTAAAAATACCAGAATTTATTACAGAAATATCAAAAGGTAATTTTTCAGAAGCATATAAAATAATAACATCAACTAATGCTTTACCTGCTGTTTGTGGTAGAGTTTGTCCACAAGAAAGCCAATGTGAATCAAAATGCGTTAGAGCTATAAAAGGTGAGCCTGTAGGTATAGGAAGACTTGAAAGATTTGTAGCAGATTGGTATATTAAAAATGAAAAAGATGAATATATACAACCTACATTAAACGGTAAAAAAGTTGCTGTTGTTGGTTCTGGGCCTTCTGGTCTTGCTTGTGCTGGTGATTTAGCAAAATTAGGATATGAAGTTTCAATATTTGAAGCTTTTCATACTGCTGGAGGAGTTTTGGTATATGGTATACCAGAATTTAGACTCCCAAAAGAAATAGTAAATAAAGAAATTGAAAAATTAAAAAATTTAGGTGTAAAAATAATAACAAATATGGTTATTGGAAAAGTTCTTTCTGTTGACGAATTAATAGAAGATATGGGCTTTGATGCTGTTTTTATAGGCTCTGGTGCTGGTCTTCCTTCATTTATGGGAATAGAAGGAGAAGCTTTAGTTGGAGTATATTCTGCTAATGAATATCTTACAAGAATAAACCTTATGAAAGCATATGAAAAAAATTATGATACACCTATAAAACAAAGTAAAGCTGTTGCTGTTGTTGGTGGTGGTAATGTAGCTATGGACGCTGCAAGATGTGCCAAAAGACTTGGAGCAGAAGTATATATAGTATATAGACGTTCAGAAGAGGAAATGCCTGCAAGACTTGAAGAAATACACCACGCTAAAGAAGAGGGAATTAAATTTAAACTTCTCACAAATCCAATAAGAATAACAAATGACGGTAATGGAAAAGTTGCTGGTATTGAATGTTTAGAAATGGAACTTGGAGAACCTGATGATTCTGGAAGAAGAAAACCTATACCAAAAGAAAATTCTAATTTTATAATTGATGTTGATACTGTAATAATGAGTATTGGAACTTCTCCAAATCCTCTTATAAGAAAAACAACAAAAGGACTTGAAACAAATAAAAAAGGTTGTTTAATAGTTAATGAAGACACAATGCAAACAACAAGAGAAAGTATATATGCTGGTGGTGATGCTGTTACTGGAGCAGCAACAGTAATAATTGCTATGGGAACAGGTAAAAAAGCAGCAAAATCTATTGATGAATATTTAAAAAATAAATAATAATAAAAGTCATTATAAATTTTATAATGGCTTTTTATTTATTATAAGATTATATACAAAAATAACTAATATTATGTTATCATATATAAAAAGGAGAAAATTATTATGATTGAGTGGGAAAATATAGATATTACTAACGATTTTATGTTTTCAAAAGTAATGAGAAATGAAACAATTTGTAAAATGGTAATTGAATTATTGCTTGATATAAATGTTAAAAAAATTAAATATATCGAACAACAAAAAGTTATTGATTTAAATATTAATAAAAAAAGTGTAAGATTAGATGTTTATGTTGAAGATAATAACAAAATTTATAATATTGAAATGCAAACTACTAACAAAAAAGATTTAGCAAAAAGAACTAGATATTATCAAGGTATGATTGATTTAAATGCTATTGAAAAAGGTGCTTATTATAATGAATTAAAAGAAAGTTATATTATTTTTATTTGTACTTTTGACCCTTTTAAAAAAGGACTTTCTAAATACACTTTTGAAAATATTTGTTTACAAGATAAAAGTTTATTTCTTAATGATAAAACTCAAAAAATATTTTTTAATGTTAAAGCATATGAAAAAGAAGCTAATAAAAAAATAAAGGATTTTCTACAATATATAAATGGTAACTTTAAAAATTCAAATCATAATTTATTAAAATTGATTGATGAAGAAATACAAAAAGTTAAAATGAATAAAGATTGGAGGATTGAATTTATGACTTTATATATGAAAGAATTAGAAGCTCGTCAAGAAGGTATTGAAATAGGAAAAAAAATAGGTAAGCAAATTGGTATTAATGAAGGTAAGCAAATTGGTATTAATGAAGGCAAGCAAATCGGTATTAATGAAGGTAAGCAAATTGGTATATTAATAGAACGCAATAATAGTATTATTAATACTATTAAAACTCTTAAAAACTGTAATATTGATGACTATACTATTATTAGTAATTTATGTTCTGTTTTTAATTTAAATGAACAAGAAGCTAATGATTTTCTTTTAAAATATAAAAATTCTAATTTAGAAGTTTAAATTTAAAATTCTTTATAATCCTATCACAATAATAAAACCACTTTTAAGGCCTCAAAAACAACAATATTTACATTGATAACGGTATTTAATAAAATATATCCATATACAAAAAATAACGCTAAATTTTACATTTATAAGCATAATAATAACATCATATATAAATATTAAAAAATTTATAAAAATAAACACAAAAAGCAGACTATAATTTAAATATAGTCTGCTTTTTATATTTATAAAAATACTTAATTATTTAATTTTACGTCTAAGTTTTCTAAGTTCTACTGCTTCTTGACTACCTTCTGCATTAATATTTGTATCTGTTATAACTACTCCTGATAATGCAGCTGGTTTTATTGTTATTTTTAACGGTCCTCTTGAAGATACACCTGAACTAAGTTTTAATTTAACAGTTTTACCTGTTGGGTCAGATGAGTCAAGTATAGCACTTAATATACTACTTACACCTGTTGATTTAGCATCTAAAACAAAATTAGGTGCTTTTACAGCTTCTTGTGCATCAAACTTAACATCTGGTGCTGTAATAGTTAAAGTTATTAAATCTTGTGATTCTTCCATACTTATATTATCTTTTGCAACATCAAGTTGTTTTCCTTTATCGCTTGTAGCTGATGTTACAACTGGAGCAGTACCATCAAAAGCTTCTGGTTTTATTGTAACTGATACATTACTTGCTTCAGAGCCTGCTGCTGTATCAAATGATAATATTGCTTTTGTTTTATCGTCTGATAATGCAACTCTATTTGGTGTAGTATGCAATCCAGCTGAAGAACCTACAGTAACTGAATATTTTGACGTATCTACTCCACCAACTTCATCAAATTTTCCACTTTGTCCTGCTGTTAATATTATTCTATTTGAACCATTATCAACACTTATACTTCCAACTTCAACAGTACCTTGACCTGTTTCTCCAGTAATTGTAGTAACTTTTTCGCCTGTTGTTCCTACAATTGCTTTAGCTTTAACTTTCACTCTAAAATTAGTTTCTTCACCATCAGCTGGTTTATTAAATGTTACTTTAGCTTTTTTACCATTTTCTAATAAATCAACACTTAATACTGAACCTACACCAGTATTTCCAGCATTAGTAATTTCATAATCTCCACTAGTTGTAGAAACAAAATTACCATTTGTTGCTGATAATATAACATAACTTGCACCTTTATTTACTTGGAAATTAGAAATATTTACATCATCTTGAACAACACTTGATAAAGTTACATTTCCTTGTTCTACTTCTCTTTCTGAATCAAAAGCAGCTTTATCTATTGTTACTCCAATATCATTAATAGTTGAGCCTTGTGCAGCTTCATCAAATGATAATATTGCTTTTGTTTTATCGTCTGATAATACTACATGATTTGGATTATCTAATAAATTTGATTGACTACCCTTAGCTATTCTATAATTTGATGTTACTTTTCCTTGTGTTTCATCAAATTTTCCACCACCTGCAATAGTTAATACAATTTTATTAGAACTATCTTCAATTGTTTGACTTTCTAATGCTACATCTTGTTGATTTGATGGTGCAGAAACTTTACTTGATTCACCTGTTACAGTTGATACTGGTGTTTCAGCTCCTTTAAATGCTCCTGCTTTTACTTTTACAGTTACATCTTCTCCTCTTGTTCCTACTGCTTTAGCAAATGTTAATGTTGCTGTATTATCTGATACAACTACACTTGTAGGTTGTTCTGCTATATCTGAACTACCTTTATTTATAACATAATTTGAAGGTTCTTGCCCTGCTGTTGGGTCAAAATGTCCTCCATCTGTTGTTAATGTTATTGTATTATGTCCATTTTCAACAGTAATACTGCCTGTTGTTACATCAGCTTGAGTTACTTGTGCTGGTGTACTCTCTGTTACTATTGTTCCTTCTTCAAAAGCTAATGCTCTTATAGTAATTTCTAAATCTTCAACTGTTCCACTATTTGCAGCTGGAGTATCAAACATTAATATAGCTTTGCTTCTATCTTCACTTAATTCTACCTTACTTGGATTTTCTTCGAATCCTGTTGGGTCTGTCTCTGAATCTTTTATAACGTAATTTGATACTGTTGTACCGTTTGATGTATCAAATTTACCACCTTGACCAGCAGTTAATACAATTCTATTTGCATTTTGGTCAACTGTTATTCCTCTAACTACTACATCTCTTTGCATTATTTTATCTACTTTGCTTGTGCTTGCTGTTACATCTGAAACAGCTTCTTCAGCTCCTTTAAATGCTTTTGCATTTATTGTTACACTTAAATTGTCTCCTCTTACTGATACTGGTTCAGCAAATGTTAATGTTGCTGTATGTCCTGAAATTTCTACGCTTGTAGGTTGTTTTGCTAAATCAGAACGATTATTATTTACAACATAATTTTCAGTTTTTATACCTTCTGATTCTTCAAATTCTCCATTTTGTGCTATTAATGTTACTGTATTATGTTCTCTTTCAACAGAGAATAATTGTGAAGTAACGTCTGGTTGTGTTAGATTTTTTGTAGTAACTTCTGTTACTATTCTCGCAGTATCAAAAGCTTCTTTTGCTATTCTAATTGATATATCTGTTGTTTGTAAATTTTGAGCTGGTGTATCAAATGACAATATAGCTTTTGTTCTATCTGGACTTAATACAACCTTACTAGGAACACTAAATCCTGTTCCATCTGATTTTAAATCTGTTATATTGAAATTGCTTGGAGTTGTTCCTATAAATTTACCATTTACTGCAGTTAATACAATTCTATTTATTCCTCTTGATACTTTTATATTTGAAACAACTACATCTTCTTGTTTTGGTGGTGCAACTTCTGATGCAACAGCTGAAACACTTGTTACTGCTGTTTCTAGTCCTTTAAATGCTCCTGCTTTAACTGTTATTTTTACATTATCTGCTCTTTCTTTAACAGGTGCAGCAAATTTTAATGTTGCTACATTTCCTCTTATAGCAATACTAACTGGTTCAATTCCTAAATCTGAACTTCCAGGATTAATACTATAATTTGATACTGATTGCCCTGCTACTGGGTCAAATTCTCCGCCTTGAATTGTTAATGTTACTGTATTATGTCCAACTTCAACATTAAAATCTGGTGTTATTAAATCTGCTTGTTTGAATTGTGTAACAGATATTCCTGTAATTGGTCTACCTTGTTCAAATGCAGCATTTCTTACAGTAATTTTTAAATCTCTTGTTTGTTCTGCATTTAATGCTCCTCTATCAAACATTAATATAGCTTTTGTTCTATCTTCTGACAACACTACTTTATTTGGATGTTGTAATAAACCTGTTGGATTTGATAATGAATCTGTAATAATAAAGTTTACTAATGCTGTGCCAGCTTCAGCATCAAATTTGCCTCCACCTTTAGCAGTTAATACAATTCTATTTGTTCCTGGGTCAATTGTAACATTTTCAATAACTTTACCGTCTGAAACTTCTCCTCCAACAGTTGCAATACCACTCATAGTGCTTACTATTGTTTCACTTGGTTTAAACGCTTGAGGTGTTGCTGTTACTGTTACATCATTAGCTGGAGTTTGTACTGGTGATGAGAATACTAATGTTGCTGTATTTCCTTCAATAAATACGCTTGTAGGTTCTGCTGCAATATCTGAAGTTCTACTTTGTACACTATAATTTGAAGCAATTAAACCTGATTCTGTATCAAATTCTCCACCTTGTGCTGTTAATTTTATTGTATCTGTACCAAATTGTACTGGAATATTTTCTGTTGTAACATCTCTTTGAGAAATACATTGTGCTGAAATAGATGTTACATTTTCTAAAGCAGCTCCTCTTACTAATACAGTTAAATTAGTAACTGGTTGAACGTTTTGAGCTGGTGTATTAAATGCTAATATAGCTTTTCTTCCGTCTGGTGATAGTACTACCTTAGTTGGATTTTGACTCAATCCTGTTGAACTTGTTGAATCTGTTATAACAAAATTTGTTACTGCTATATTGCTTTGATTAAATCTACCATTTTGAGCAGTTAATATAATTCTATTATTATGTTGATTAACTATTACATTTTGAATACTAATATCGCTTTGTGTTGGTGGTATTGGTGTAACTTGCCCAACTGTTTGTTTAGCTGATTCAAATGTTGAAATTGCTCCTCTTAATGTTGAAATTGCTGAAGTAACTTCTGATTGAGTTGCAATTTGTTTAAAGTTTATAACTTTTCCACTAGCTGATAAAATAGCTGATTCAAAAGCAGTCATAACTGATTGAGGAACGTATTTTGTACCTACTGGAAGTCCTGCACCGTTTTCAGAAACCATTACACCTACTTTTGCTGAATTAGCTCTTGAAACTTCTCTTTCTAAGTCCGAAATATTAGCATAAACTCTAACGCCTTGTAATGCTGCTGTTCTTCCTAAATAAGTTATATTTACAGTTTTACCATCTTTTGCAACTTCTGTACTTGTAAAGTCTGACTGTACACTTTCTGGTAAAATATTCATATCTTTTACAGTACCATCAGTATAAGTAACACTAAGTACTAAGCCTGTTGCATCAAATGAATCTCCAACTATATATTCCATTTTTGTTGGATTTGTTCTTACAGATATACTTTGAACTGAAAGAGGTCCTGAAGGTACTGTTCCTGTTGAATTATCAACAATAGTAGGTGTTCCTGAACCTGCTGCAACTAAACTACCAATAGAAATAGAATCATTAGCTGTAATAGTTATATTTTCTGAAGCTGAAGTTTCTATTTTATCAACTCTTCCAAATCCTTCAACAACTACATCTACATTTGTTGAAATTGTTCCAACTACAACATCTGCACCTACATTAACTTTAGCACCTGCTGCTGTTACTGTTACTAATGGTATAGATTTCTTAATTATAACTTTTCCAAGATTTCCATTAACTACTACTTCATTTACATTTGCATTTATTGTTACTGTATTGTTACCAACAATTATTTTATTAGCTCTACCATTTATAGTTATATCTTTTCTTACTGTTACATTAGAAACAGAACTATTTACGTTTGCTGATGTAGCATTTGCTATAACTACTTCAGAAGCTAAAGCATTTGTATTTATAATTGCTTGTGGTGCATTAAACTCAAGAGCACTTAATTCTAATGATTCTGCATTTACTGTTACATCATTTGCTCTTTCTGCTGTAATTTTGAGAGTTGGTAAAGCTCTTTGAACAGAAACATTATTAAATATAACATTGTTTGAACAGTTTATTGTAAATTTACCAGTTCCATTATATACTAATTCTGCTGGAACCATATATGTACCTTCTGCAAAATTTAATGTTAAGTTTCTTTTTGAACCTTCATATTTTCTAATAAGGTCTTGTATATTATCTCCAGGTTGAACTCTTATATTAGTTGTTTGTACTGTATTACTACTGCTTGATGAATCTCCACTTGATGAACCACCACTTGAACCACTTGATGAACCAGATGATGAACTTATAATTGGTTTATCAACTCCACTTGCTACTTCTGTTTTATCAATGCCAATATTTCTATCAACTCTAACTTCACTAGCATTTGCTTCTAATACTCCAATATCTCCTGCTCCAAAAATTCTTACTCTTGAATTAGCAATTAATCTATCTACTTTTGCGTGTCTTGCAATTTCAATTTTTGAATCTTTTGCATCTGTTAATACTTCAACTGTTTTTACATTCTTTTCTAATTTAACACTTGAAGGTTTTTCAATCAATACTTTATCAACTGGAACTTTTATTTCAACTGTTTTATCTGTTCCTAAATCTGACATAACTCTAACAGTGCCAATAGTACCATTAAAACTATCTTCAGCTAATACAAATACTGTTTTTGATTGTAATTCTTTTATATTTGTATTTCCTTCAACTCTTACTTTTACGCCTTCTTTTTCAACAATAACTTTACCTTCAACAACTGTATCTTTGAGATTTATTGTATCACTTCCACCACCTCTTATTATTAAGTCACCTTTTACAGTTGTACCTTTAATTGTTACTTTACCATCTTTAACATTTTCAGAAACTATTAAATTTCCATTTACAACTTTATTTTCATATACTGTATCAGGTGTATCAATAAAGAAGTTTTCATTATAAGTTTGTTCTGGAAGAGGTGTTACTTGTGGTGTTGATGTTACTGATGAAGGATTTTTTAAAACCCTATCTAATGAAGAAACTGCTTCTGCTCTTGTTATATTATTGCTTGAGCCAAAAGTTCCATCTTGATAACCACTCATATAACCACTATTAACAGTAGCACCAACATAGCCTTTAGCCCACGCTGGTATTAAATCATTATCTACAAAAACATGTGTCGGAAATTCATTAGGATGAAGTCCTTTTGCTCTAGCTATAAAAACAGCTGCTTCTGCTCTTGTTACTGGTTCATTTGGTTTAAATGTCCCATCTGAATATCCATTACAATATCCTGTTCCAAGAGCTATTGCTACATCATTATAAAACCAATCATTAGGATTTACATCAATAAATGCTGGTTCTGCTGCTTGACTAAAACCTAAAGCTTTATTCATTATCCTTACAAACTCTGCTCTTGTTATATTATTATTTGGTCTAAAAGTTCCATCTTGATAACCACTTATTAAACCTCTTAATTGCCAGTCTGCTATTACGCTTTCTGCCCAATGTCCAACTGTATCTACTGCTGCATTAGCTGTTACTCCAGCAACTGGTGAAAAAGCAAGAGCTGCTGCAAGTGCCATAGATATAGTTTTCTTCATATATTTATGTTTCATACGTTTCATACTAAACCTCCTAAATATCAAACAATAAATTTTGTTAATAATATAATATCACTATTTATTATAAAAAACAAGATTAATCATAAATTGTTAAATTATTGTAATATTTCTATATAAATAAATTTATACCAAAATGTATAAAAACATTATTTTATAATAAAAAACAACATTAATATACATAAAATTATAATCATTAATATAATGTATATTAATATATAATAACATTTTTACTATATAATGACAAGCTTTTATTGAATTTCTGCACAAAAATTAAAAAAGCAGATTATAAAAAATCTGCTTTTTTTAATTAAATATATTATTGTATATTAAATTTTGCTTCTGCATTTTCTGTTGCAACAATTTTTGTATTTTTTGTAAGTTTATCTTGTGGTATTTCTATTTTTATTGCTCCAGATAATGCTTTATTAGGTGTTCCTTCAATTTTAATTGTTAATGTGTTTCCACCTGAAACAGTATCTTTTATTTGTGCTGTTAAATTTGAACCTGTAAATTCTTCATTTTTAATCCAACTTGCAACATCATCATTTTGATTAAGTGAACCTGTAAATGTATCATTTACTAATGTTATAACAACATCTGCTTGAGATATTGGGCTACCATTATTTCCAGCAACTTCAATATTTCCTAATGTAGCTCCTGCAATATCCCATTTTGTACTTGAATTATCTGTTACTGTTATTTTTTTAGCACCTTCAAGTTGATTATCTGGTATTTCAATAACTAAATTGTCTGTTTTTCCTTCTGTTGGTGTTCCTTCAATTTTTATTTCAGCACTTGTAGCTTGTGCATCAACTTGAGTTTTTATTCTCGCTGTTAATCCAGTTGGAATATTTTTAAACCAGCTTGTAACATCTTCTTCAGCATTTATTTGTGATTTAAATTTATCTCCTGATAATGTTATTGTTATATCTGCTTGTTCTATAGCTGTTCCACTTGTTCCTGTAACTGTTTTTTCACTTACTGTTGCACTTGCTGTTTCTTCAGCTCCTACTATTGTGTATTTTGCTTCAGCATTTGATAATACTGTTATAGGTGCTGCTCCTGTAAGTTTATCTCCTGGTATTGTTATTTCCATAGCTTCTGATTTCGCTTCGTTTGGTGTTCCTTCAATTTTTATTTTTACTGTACTTGCACCACTTTCAGCTTGTTCTTTTATTTTTGCTGTTAATCCACTTGGAAGATTTGTAAACCAGTCTGTAACAACTGTTTCTACTGTTAATTGGTCTTTTACTGTATCATTTACTATTGTTAATACAACTTCTGCTTCTGATATTGGGCTTGATTTTGTACCCTCAACATTAACATTTCCTACTTTTGCACCTTTTTCTGCTATCTCAAATTTTGCACTTGCATTGTCTGTTACTGTTATTGGTGCACTACCTTTAAGCTTATTATCTGGTATTTTTATTACCATTTTTTCTGATTTCGCTACTGTTGGTGTTCCTGATATTGTTATTTTTGCTGTTGTTGCATTATCTTCAACATTATTTCCAGACTTTATTTTTGCTTCTAATCCATCAGGTAAATTTGTAAACCAATCTTTAACACTTGTTCCTGCGTTTATTTGTTCAAATTTATCTCCTACTAATGTTATTGTTAAATCTGTTTCTGTTATTGCATCATCTTTTATACCTACAACTGTTACATTGCCTACTGTTGCACTTGCTGTTTCTACATCTGCTATTGTGTATTTTGCTTCAGCATTTGATAATACTGTTATAGGTGCTGTTCCTGTAAGTTTATTTCCTGGTATTGTTATTTCCATAGCTTCTGATTTCGCTTCGTTTGGTGTTCCTTCAATTTTTATTTTTACTGTACTTGCACCACTTTCAGCTTGTTCTTTTATTTTTGCTGTTAATCCACTTGGAAGATTTGTAAACCAGTCTGTAACAACTGTTTCTACTGTTAATTGGTCTTTTACTGTATCATTTACTATTGTTAATACAACTTCTGCTTCTGATATTGGGCTTGATTTTGTACCCTCAACATTAACATTTCCTACTTTTGCACCTTTTTCTGCTATCTCAAATTTTGCACTTGCATTGTCTGTTACTGTTATCGGTGAACCTGCTTTAAGCTTATCTCCTGGTATTGTTATTACCATTTTTTCTGATTTTACCTCGCTCGCTGTTCCTTCAATTTTTATTACTGCTTCTGTTGCATCTGCATCAACTTGAGTTTTTATTTTCGCTTTTAATCCAGTTGGAATATTTGTAAACCAACTTGTAACTTCTTCTTCAGCGTTTATTTGTGATTTAAATTGTTCTCCTGATAATGTTATTCTTACTTCTGTTTCTGTTATTGCATCATCTTTTATACCTACAACTGTTACATTGCCTACTGTTGCACTTGCTGCTTCTTCAACGTCTGCTATTTCAAATTTTGCTTCTGCATTTTCTGTTGCAACAATTTTTGTATTTTTTGTAAGTTTATCTTGTGGTATTTCTATTTTTATTGCTTCATTTATTGCTTTATTAGGTGTTCCTTCAATTTTTATTGTTACTGTGTTTCCACCTTCAACAGTATCTTTTACTTTTGCTGTTAAATTTGAACCTGTGAAAGATTCATTTTTAATCCAACTTGAAACATCATCATTTTGAGTAAGTGTTCCTGTAAATGTGTCATTTACTAATGTTACTACTATTTCACCTGCTGGTGATATTTCGCTATTTTTTTTACCTGATATTGTTACATTTCCTAATGTAGCTCCTGCAATATCCCATTTTGTACTTGAATTATCTGTTACT
>X157_Grey_Heron__coassemble_1093_pt1 | contig 40617 bp, 29 predicted proteins | sample X157_Grey_Heron__metabat2_low_PE_010 | metagenome-assembled genome bin X157_Grey_Heron | reverse complement strand
TAATAATATTATTATTATTAAAGTTATTAATATTTTAAATTTTTTCATTAGATATTTCACCTCACATTTGTTAAAATTTTTAATTGCAAATGAATTGCATTTAGATTTTTATTTTATTACTAAAATATTTTTATGTCAATGTATTTTTAATTAAATAAGATAAAAAAGTACATAATATTTTTATATTATGTACTTCTATAAATTTTTATAATTTTTTGTTTCCTTTTATTTTTATGAAGTTAAATGCTTGATTAGATTTTTCTTCTGCTTCTTTTAATGTATCACTTAGTACTGTTAAATGTCCCATTTTTCTTTTAGGTTCACATTTTTCCTTTCCATATATATGAATATAAGTACCTCTAATTTTTAAAGCTTCATTTATACCTGTTATTTCTGTGTTACCTATGTATCCTTCTAATCCTAATAAATTTTTCATAATTACAGGTTTAAATAGTTCAGTAGAACCTAAAGGGAGGCCAGTAATAGCTCTTATATGTTGTTCAAATTGACTTGTCATACAAGCTTCTATAGTATAATGACCAGAATTGTGTGGACGTGGTGCTATTTCATTTACGGCTATATTATCATTATAATCAACAAACATTTCTATACAAAACATTCCTACTCCTTGTAATATATTCATAATTTTTTTAGCTAAATTTATTGCTTTTTCTTTTGTTTCATATGAAAGAGATGCAGGTACTTTTGTTTCTATAAGAATATTATTTGAATGTATATTTTCAGCAATTGGATAAACTTCAATTTGTCCATTTATATCACGACAAATAAGTATTGAAATTTCTTTTTTAAAATCAAAAAATTTTTCTGCCATTAAAGGAATTTTACCACTTCCTAAGGTTTCAAAAGCTATTTCTATTTCTGATTTATTTTTTATAATAAAGTTTCCTTTTCCATCATATCCACCAGTACAGCATTTCAAAAGAAAAGGATAATTAAATTTATTAGAAATTTCTTTTATATCATTTATATCATTAACTTTTCTAAATTCAGAAATATTAATGTTATGTTTTTTCAATAGTAATTTTTGATTAAATTTATTTTGTATTATTTTTAAGTTTTTTGAGGTAGGATAAATTTTTATTTCTTCATTTTCGAGTTTTTCTAATATTTCTACTCCTATATGCTCAAATTCATATGTTATTATATCTGATTTTGAAGCTAAAAGTCTTATAGATTTTTCATCATTAAAATTAGCAATTATGTGTTCATCAACAATACTGCTTGCAGGACAATTTTTATTAGGGTCTATTATCGTTATGTAAAATCCCATTTTTTTTGCTTCTTGTACCATCATTTTACCAAGTTGTCCTCCACCTATTATACCAATTTTTTTATTAATATTTTCCATTATTTTACCTCCACTTAAATTTTGTAACATAAATTTTATAAATATTTTATCATATAATTTCTAAAATTAGAATTAGAATTATTTCTATTAATTTTTATTATTTATCATATCTTATTTTTATGATATACTAATTAGTCGTGTGAATTAATAATATATTATATTTTATTAAGGAGTGATTTAATGGCTGATAGTAAAAGTAAACAGAAAATTCCTAATAAATTAAATAAATCAAAAGATAATATAAATAAAACTCAAAAATCTTTAAAAGGAAATAAGAATACAAAAAGTTTTGATAATAAAAATAATTTTACATATACTTTATTAAATGAAATTATATTAATATTTATAATAGTTATATCAATGATAATATCAATGAGTATTTTTAGTGATAAAATGGGTATAGTTGGAAATATAATAAGTAGGTTTTTTAAAGGTATTTTAGGATTTGGTGCTTATATTATGCCAATTATTGCTATTATATATTGTTTCTGGTTACTTTTTTCAAGAAGTAAATCTAATAAATTTACAAAAATTATAGGTATATTAATGTTTATAATATTTGTTAGTTCTTTAATATTTATAATATTTGAATCAGATAAAATTGAAGATAATAATTTTCTAAAAAAATTAATTAATATGTATAATAATGGTAGTTTGTTAAATGGTGGAGTTATTGGAGGAATAATAGGAAGTATTTTTTTATCTTCATTTGGAAAATTAGGAAGTATTATTATTATAATTGCCTTTATTATAATTTCATTTATTATAATAACAGGAAAATCTATAATTAGTATAGTAAAAAAATATACTTCAAATAAATTAAATAATAAAAATAAATTTATAAATAAGAATAATAAAAATTTTAATTTGAATATAAACAATAATCAAAAAGTAAAAAAGAATAAAAAAGTAATGCAAGATATAGTTTTAGATTCTGAAGAATATAAAAATAATAATGAAAAACCTTATATTGAAGAAACTTTTTTTAAAGAAAATAAAAACAAAAAAATAAAAAAAGCTGAAAGAGTAAGTATTTATGATTTTAAAATTGAAGAACATAAGAATATAAATAATTCTAAAAAAGACAATGTTTTAGATATTAAAGAAAGTGAAAATAAATTTAATGAAGTCCCTTTTGAAATGATTAATATTAAAAAAGAAGTTATACAAAGTATAGATGATATAAATATAAATAAATCTGATATTTATAAAAATGAAAAAAATATTGAAATTGAAAAAGAAAGTAATAATTTGGAATCTCTTTTTGATGATTATCAGTTTGAAATAGATTCTTTTAAAATTAATAGTTTTAATATACCTGATATGAATAATATTTCTGAAAGAATTAATTTTGATTATGATGATAAAGAAAAAGAATATATATTTCCATCAACTAATATATTATATAGAGATAATAATATTCAAACACAAGGTTCTAAACTTGAAATGATTAATAATGCTAATAAGCTTGAAGAAACTCTTAAAAGTTTTGGTGTTGATGCTAAAGTAGTGCAAATAAATAAAGGACCAACAGTAACAAGATATGAAATTTCTCCTAGTCAAGGTGTTAAAGTAAGTAAAATAGTTAATTTATCTGATGATATTGCTTTAAATTTAGCTGCTACAGGAATAAGAATAGAGGCACCTATACCAGGTAAATCAGTAATAGGAATTGAAATTCCTAATAAAGAGTTAAAAGCAGTATATTTAAGAAATGTTATAGAAAGTAAAGAATTTGAAAATTTTGATTCAAAACTTGCTTTTGCTTTAGGTGAAGATATATCAGGAAATATATTTATAGCTGATATTGCAAAGATGCCTCATTTATTAATTGCTGGGGCAACAGGTTCTGGTAAAAGTGTTTGTATAAATACGCTTATAGCAAGTATAATATATAAAGCTAGACCTGATGAAGTCAAATTAATTTTAATAGATCCTAAAGTTGTTGAATTAAATGTTTATAATGGTATACCACATCTTTTAATACCAGTTGTAACAGAGCCTCAAAAAGCCTCAAGTGCTTTAAATTGGGCTGTAAAAGAAATGTTAAAGAGATATAATATTTTTGCTGAACATAATGTTAGAGATATAAAAGGATATAACAGAATAAAAAAAGAAAAAGATGAATTTGATTTTATGCCTCAAATTGTTATTATTATAGATGAATTAGCTGATCTTATGATGGTTTCTCCAAAAGAGATAGAAGATGCAATATGTAGATTAGCACAAATGGCAAGAGCTGCTGGAATACATCTTATTATAGCTACACAAAGACCGTCAGTTGATATTATTACAGGAGTTATAAAAGCTAATATCCCTTCAAGACTTGCTTTTGCAGTTTCATCAGGTACAGATTCTAGAACAATAATTGATACTGTTGGAGCTGAAAAGCTTTTAGGTAAAGGAGATATGTTGTTTTATCCAGTTGGTATGAATAAACCAATAAGATTACAAGGAGCATTTGTTACTGATAAGGAAATTGAAAGTATAGTAAATTTTGTTAAAGAAAAAAATATTTCTAATTATAATGAAAATGTTATTAATGAAATAACATTAGATAATAAAAATTTTTCTAATTATTTAAATAATAATTTAGATGAATATTTTGAAGAAGCTATAAATATTGTTATTGATAAACAAAAAGCCTCTATTTCTATGTTACAAAGATATCTTAAAATAGGTTATAATAGAGCTGCAAATATTATGGAGACTTTAGAATTTAAAGGAATAGTTGGTGCTGAAGATGGAGGTAAAATAAGAAAGGTTTTAATTTCTAGAGAAGAATTTGATAATTTAAAGAAAGACGGTTTTTTTGAATAATATTGAAAATAATTTTATTGACAAATTTATATTATTATAGTATTCTGAACTAAATAAGTTATTTAATTTATAATAGTATATGACTATATGGAGTATGACAATTTATGATACCGACTTTCTGAACTTTTTTTAATAGTTTAGATTGTCGGTTTTTTTATTTTAGATATATATTATAATAAATTATTTTATTTTATGAAAGGAGAATATTTTTATGAAAAATGATTTACAAATTGCACAAGAATGTAATATGAAACATATAGAAGATATTGCTCAAAAAATTGGTATTTCAAAAGATTATGTTGAATGCTATGGAAAATATAAGGCTAAAATAAGTGATGAATATTATAATGAAGTTTCAAATAATAAAAATGGTAAACTTATACTTGTAACTGCAATTAATCCTACACCAGCAGGGGAGGGAAAAACAACTATAACTATTGGACTTTCAGAAGCTTTAAATAAAATTGATAAAAAAACGATAGTTGTACTTCGAGAACCTTCTTTAGGGCCTTGTTTTGGAGTAAAAGGAGGTGCTGCAGGTGGGGGATATTCACAAGTAGTGCCAATGGAAGATATAAATTTACATTTTACAGGAGATATTCATGCAATAACAACAGCTAATAATCTTTTATCTGCTATGATTGATAATCATATACAACAAGGTAATGAATGTAATATTGATGTAAGAAGGATTGTTTGGAAAAGAGTTCTTGATATGAATGATAGAGCTTTGAGAAATATAGTTATAGGGCTTGGTGGTAATTTAAATGGTGTTCCACGTGAAGATAGTTTTCAAATAACTGTTGCTTCTGAAATAATGGCTATATTATGTCTTGCAGAAGATATAATTGATTTAAAAGAAAAATTAGGTAATATTATAATAGGTTATAATTTTGATGATTTACCTGTAACAGCAAAGGATATAGGGGCAGATGGAGCAATGACTGTACTCTTGAAAGATGCAATAAAGCCGAATTTAGTACAAACTTTGAATAATAATCCAGCAATTATACACGGTGGTCCATTTGCAAATATTGCACATGGTTGTAATAGTATAAGAGCAACTAAACTTGCTTTAAAGTTATCTGATTATGTTGTAACTGAAGCAGGTTTTGGAGCTGATCTTGGAGCAGAAAAATTCTTTGATATAAAATGTAGAAAAGCTAATTTGAATCCAGATGTTGTAGTAATAGTTGCAACTATAAAAGCATTAAAATATAATGCTTTTATAGAAAAAAGTGATTTGAATAAAGAAAATGTTGACGCTGTAAAAAAAGGAATAGTAAATCTTGAGAAACATATTGAAAATTTAAAAAAATATAATATTCCTATTGTAGTAACACTTAATAATTTTGTATTAGATACAGAAGCTGAAATTGATGTTGTAAGAAAATTTTGTAAGAAAATAGATGTTAAATTCTCAATTGCTAAAGTTTGGGAAAAGGGAGCAGATGGAGGAATTGAGCTTGCTAATGAAGTTATTAAAGCTATTGAAGAAAACAAAAGTAAATTTAAATTATTATATGATGATAGTTTATCAATAAAAGAGAAAATAAATAAAGTTTGTAATGAGATTTATGGTGCAAAAAATATATTATTTTCAAAAAAATCTTTAAAAACACTTGAAAAAATTAAGAAAATGAATTTGGAACATTTTCCAATATGTATAGCTAAAACACAGTATTCATTTTCTGATAATCCAAATTTATTAGGAAAACCTACTGATTTTGATGTTACAGTTCAAGAATTAAGAATATCTGCTGGAGCTGGATTTATAGTTGTAATATTGGGTGATATAATGACTATGCCTGGACTTCCTAAAAAACCAGCAGCTTTTAATATAGATATTGATAGTAAAGGAAATGTTATAGGATTGTTTTAGTTATTGAATTAGTGTATAATCAAGGACAAAGAAAAATTTCTTTGTCCATTTTAATTATTAAATCTGGGAGGAATATTATATGACAAAATCTGTAATTATAGATGGAAAAAATATTTCAACAATTATAAAAAATGAGGTTATTGAAGAAAGTAAAAAGCTTATTGATTTAGGAATACAACCTTGTCTTGCTGTAATTATTGTTGGTAATAATCAAGCATCAAAAGTTTATGTTAATAACAAAAAAAAGGCTTGTGAATATTGTAATATAAAATCTTTATCATATGAATTACCAGAAGAAACAAATGAAAATGATTTATTAGAACTTATTGATGAATTAAATAAAAGTAAGAATGTTAATGGGATATTAGTTCAATTACCATTACCTAAGCATATTAATGAAGAAAATATTATACTTAAAATATCTAAATTTAAAGATGTAGATTGTTTTAATCCATATAATTTAGGTTGTATATTTACTGGTAAAGAAGGTTTTAAACCTTGTACACCAGCTGGAATTATTGAACTTATTAAGAGATATGAATATAAAATTGAAGGTAAAAATTGTGTTGTAATAGGAAGAAGTAATATTGTAGGTAAACCAGTTTCTATTTTACTTATGGCTGAAAATGGTACTGTTACTATTTGTCATTCTAAAACTAAGAATATTAAAGAAATTTGTAAAAATGCAGATATTATAGTTGTTGCTACTGGTAAAATTAATACTCTTACAAAAGATATGGTTAAAGAAGGAGCAATAATTATTGATGTTGGTATTAATAGAAATGAAAATGGTAAAATTTGTGGAGATGTAGATTTTGAAAATGTTAAAGATGTTGCAGGAGCTATAACACCGGTGCCTGGTGGTGTTGGACCTATGACTATAGCAATGCTTATGAGAAATTGTATAATAGCAACAAAAATGCAAAATAATATAATATAGGAGGTTTATTTTGAAAGCTAATATATCATTTATATCACTTGGTTGTGATAAAAATCTTGTAGATAGTGAAGTTATGCTTGGGCTTACAAAAAAAGAAGGATTTAATATTGTTAGTGATGAATCATTAGCAGATGTTATTATAATAAATACTTGTTGTTTTATAAAAGATGCACTTGATGAAAGTATAGAAACTATAATATCAACAGCAAAAAATTATAAAGAGGAAGGAATTTGTAAAGGAATTATAGTTGCTGGTTGTCTTGGACAAAGGTATGAAAAGGAATTTTTTGATGAATTACCAGAAGTTGATGCTGTTATTGGTACTACAGCATATGAGTCAATTGTTGATGTTATAAATAGAGTTCTTGATGGTGAAAAAAATTTTAAGGAATTAAAAAATATTGATTTTGCTTGTGATGATTATAAGAGTGAATTAAGGATTTTATCGGGAACAAAATATAGTGCTAATCTTAAAATTGCTGAAGGTTGTAATAATCATTGTACTTATTGTATAATACCAAAATTAAGAGGAAAATATAGAAGTCGTAAAATTGAAAGTCTCTTGAAAGAAGCTAATATGCTTGCTAAGAACGGAATAAAAGAAATTATTATTGTTGCTCAAGATACTGCACTTTATGGTATTGATTTATATGGTGAGAATAGGTTGCATATATTACTCGAGGAGCTTTGTAAAATAGATGGTATAGAATGGATAAGACTTTTGTATTGTTATCCTGAACATATTACTGATGAAACAATAGAAGTAATGACTAGAGAATCTAAAATATGTAAGTATATAGATATGCCTTTACAACATACTGTTGATACAGTTTTGAAAAAAATGGGTAGAAAAAGTACAAATTCTATGATAAGAGATATAGTTAACAAATTAAGGAATAAAATACCTGATATATCTATAAGAACAACAATAATAACAGGATTTCCTCAAGAAACAGAAGAAAATGTTGATGAATTAATTACTTTTATAAAAGAAATGAAATTTGATAAATTGGGAGTTTTTTCTTATTCAAAAGAAGACGGAACACCAGCAGCTTTATTAGATGGTCAAATTGATGATGAAGTTAAAGAGCAAAGAAAAGAAAAAATACTTCAATATCAAAAACTTATTTCATCAGAAAAATGTAAAAATATGATAGGAGAAGTTTTGAAAGTAATTGTTGATGGTAAAATTCCAGATGAAGATATTTATTGTTGTAGAAGTTATAAAGATGCACCAGATATTGATGGAATAGTTTTTGTTAAAAGTGAGTATGAATTAATTTCGGGTGATTTTGTAGATGTGTTAATAACAGAAGCTAGTGATTATGATTTAATAGGAGAGATTTATTATGGCGATGAACTTAGCTAATAAACTTACAATATTAAGAGTAATACTTATACCTATTTTTCTTGTAGTTCTTATGAGTGAATTTATATCAAGTCCATATAATAGATATATCGCAATATTAATATTTGTCATAGCATCTTTAACAGATATGTTAGATGGCTATATAGCAAGAAGTAGGAATTTAATAACAAATTTTGGTAAATTTATGGATCCATTAGCAGATAAGCTACTTGTTAGTGCTGCTATGATTGCTATGGTAGAAATGGGAGATTTACCTTCTTGGGTTGTTATAATTATAATAAGTCGTGAATTTACTATAACAGGTTTTAGAATACTTGCAATAGAAGCTAATAAAGTAATTGCTGCTAGTTGGTGGGGGAAAGTTAAAACAACGATACAAATGGTAATGATTATATATATTTTGTTTGATTTTAAAGGGTTTATTTTTGATATTATTGCTAATATACTTATAATGCTTGCCACAATATTTACAATTATATCTGGTATAGATTATATAATAAAAAATAAAGACGTTTTGAAAGGTTGATTAAATTTATAATGGATATTAAAAGTATTTTAAATTGGTGTTTGGAAAATTTAGATGATATTAATATTAAACAAAGTTGGGGTGAGACTTCAGTTTTTTATAATCCTAATAATAAATTTAAAAATGGTACATATATTTTGACTATAAAACAAAAAGATGGTGAAAATGATGTTTCCTCTAGACTTAATAGAGAGAATACTTATAGATTGAATTTAGGAGTTAGTAAAAATACTTTTATAAATTTATTTGGTGAAATTCCAAAGCGTGCTAGTGCTGGAAATATTGTTAATATGAATTATGATTTTTCTGAATATGATAAAATTATGCCACACCCTATTTATGCTTGGATGAAATGGATTTGTGTTTTGAATCCATCAAAAGAAACATTTGATAATTTAAAAAAATATGTTTATGAAAGCTATGAAATTTCTAAAGAAAAATTTTATAAAAGGAAAAAATAATTAAAGAAGGTGTTATATATGAATAAACAATTTAATGCAGAAATAATAGCTGTTGGTACTGAAATTTTGCTTGGAGATATTTTGAATACAAATGCTCAATATATTTCTAAAGAATTTGCAAAGCTTGGTATTAATGTTTATTATCAGACAGTTGTTGGAGATAATCCTAATAGATTAAAAGATATTATATGTAATGCTTTTTCACGTTCTGATATTGTTATTACAACTGGAGGGCTTGGACCTACAGATGACGATATTACAAAAGAAGTTTGTAGCAAATATTTTGGAAAAAATCTTATACTTAATGAAGATATACTTAAAAGTATTAAAACTTTTTTTGATAAAAATAAAAAAAATATGCCTGAAAATAATATTAAACAAGCTTATGTTCCAGAAGATAGTATTATTTTATATAATGAAAATGGAACAGCACCAGGTATTATATTTGAACAGAATAATAAAATATTAATTATGTTACCAGGTCCACCAAAAGAAACAATACCAATGTTTAAAAATAGTGTTAAACCTTTTTTAGAAAAAAAACAAAACAATGTAATTGTATCAAAAGTATTGAGAGTTGCTGGAATTGGTGAAAGTTCTTTGGAATTTCTTATAAAAGATTTTATTAAAAATGAAAATCCAACAATTGCTACTTATGCAAAGGATAATGAGGTTATATTAAGAATAACAGCTAAGGCAGAAAATCAATTTTTTGCAAATGATATTATAAATGATTTTTCAAATAAGATATATAATATATTAGGTGATAATATTTATACTGAAGGAGATATAAGTCTTCAATTTGTTGTTGCAAAATTAATTTTGGACAAAAATATGACTATATCTATTAGTGAATCTTGTACTGGTGGATTATTAGCAGGAACTCTTATTGAGTATCCTGGAATATCAGAAGTTTTTATTGAAGGCATTGTATCATATTCAAATAATTCTAAAATTAAACGTCTAGGTGTAAGAAAAGAAACTCTTGATATTTATGGGGCTGTAAGTGAAGAAACTGCCAAAGAGATGGCTGAAGGTATAGCTAAATTTTCAGGTTCTAATATAGGAGTTTCTATAACTGGGATTGCAGGACCAACTGGGGATACAAATGATAAACCTGTAGGACTTGTTTATATTGGTTTATGTATAAATGGAATTACAAAGGTTAAGAAATGTAATTTTTTTGGTAATAGAAATAAAATAAGAGGTAATGCAGTATATACTGCATTAGATTTTATTAGAAGAGAGCTTATAAATATTTAATTATTTAAAATTTATATTGACTATAGATAATTTTTATTATATAATTAGAACATAAGTTCGAGAAAGGCGGTTAATATAATGGCAGATAGAAAAGGTAATAAAAGATTTGATTTTGATGATGCTAAAGGTGATGATAGAGAAAAAGCTCTTGAAGCTGCTCTTGGACATATTGAAAAGCAATTTGGAAAAGGTGCAGTAATGAAATTAGGAGATAGTTCAGCAAGAATGAATGTTGAAGTTACTTCTACTGGTGCATTAAGTTTAGATATTGCACTTGGTGTTGGAGGTATTCCAAAAGGAAGAATTGTTGAAATATTTGGTCCTGAATCATCTGGAAAAACAACTGTTGCATTACATATGGTTGCAGAAATTCAAAAAAATGGTGGAATAGCAGGTTATATAGATGCAGAACATGCTCTTGACCCAGTTTATGCAACAAATCTTGGTGTTGATATTGATAATCTTTATATATCACAGCCAGATGATGGAGAACAAGCTCTTGAGATAGCTGAAACTATGGTTCGTTCTGGTGCTATGGATATTGTAATAGTTGATTCCGTTGCTGCTCTTGTCCCACGTGCTGAAATTGAAGGAGAAATGGGAGATTCTCATATGGGACTTCAAGCCAGACTTATGTCCCAAGCACTTAGAAAATTGACAGGTATTACAAATAAATCTAAGTGTAGTGTTATATTTATAAATCAACTTCGTGAAAAAATAGGTGTTACTTTTGGAAATCCTGAAACAACAACAGGAGGACGTGCTTTAAAATTTTATGCTTCTATAAGAATTGATATAAGAAGAACTGATACATTAAAACAAAGTACTGATTTAGTTGGGAATAGGACAAAAGCAAAAATAGTAAAAAATAAGGTTTCACCACCATTTAAGACTGCTGAATTTGATATAATGTACGGAGAGGGTATATCAAAGGAAGGAGATATTTTAGATTTAGCTGCTGATATAGATGTTGTTAATAAAAGTGGAGCTTGGTATTCTTATGGTGAAACTAGAATTGGACAAGGACGTGAAAATGCGAAAATATTTTTGAAGGAACACCCTCAAATGTGTCTTGAAATTGAAAATGCTGTAAGAGCGTATTATGATTTACCAACACTTGATGGTTTAGTACAATTTACCGAAGATGATAATATAAATCTTGATAATGTAGAAATAATTAAACAGGATTGATTTTTAGCACAATATATTTATATTGTGCTTTTTTATATTTATTTTAATGAGGTGTATATATGGTAGTAACATCAATTGAAAAGCAAAATAAAGAAAAAAATAAATATTCTATTTTTATAGACTATGAATATCATTTTAGCCTTTCTTTATCTGATATTGAGTATTTTAAAATAAAGCTTTATGAAGAAATATCAGAAAATACTTATAATTATATTACTCAAACACTTTTATATATTAAAGCTCAAAATGTAGCACTTAATTTTTTAGCTTATAAAATGCGTACAGAAAAAGAGATATATTTTAAACTTTATGAAAAAAAATATTCAGAAGATATAATATTTAAAGTTATTGATTTTTTAAAAAAATATAAATATATTGATGATAATAAATATTGTGAATCATATATAAATGAATCTAAAAATTTGAAAAAGAAAGGACAATATTTAATAAAATATGAGTTGTTAAAAAGAGGTATTGATGAAAATTTGATATATAGTAAGTTTATAGAAATGAATATTGATGAAATTGAATTTGAGTATATTATTGAATTTTTAAGAAAGAAAATAAAAAATTTTTGTGAAATTGATTTTAAACTGAATAAAAAAATTTTTTCTATGCTTCAGATGAAAGGATATAAATATGATACTATAAAAACTGCTTTTGATATGATAAAAGAGGAATATTTATAATAATATTTGTTTTTTTTTAATTTTGTGATATTATATAAATGTCAAATTATATTTGGAGGAGAAAATATGTCTTATTATATAGGAGATGTAATTAAACTTAGAGCTGATGTTGCAAATGCTTTTAGAAAAGGTGATTATATAAATGCACTTATTATAAGTGAAAAGTTAATAAAAAAGTATGAAGAAAATAATGATACATCAAGTATTGAGTTTTCTGGTGATATTTATAATCTTGGTCTTATTAATGATGAATTAGGAAATTTTTCAGATGCTATATTATGTTATAGAAAATCTTTAGATATAAGAAAGAAGAATAAGGATTCAATAGAATATAATGATACATTAAATAATATTGCAATTGATTTATCTCTTGTAGGTAACCATACTGAAGCTATTAAATATTTAAAAGAATTTTTAAAAAATATTGAAAAAAATATTGGTAAAAATCATATTGATTATATATATGCACTTTATAATTTAGCTAATGTATACCAACAAAATAAAGATTATAATAAAGCTATAGACAATCTTAAGGAATGTCTTATTAAAGCTCAAAAGAAAAAAGAATTTAATAGTTTGGATTTTTCAAATATATATTTTAGTTTAGCTAAAAGTTATGAAAAAATTGGTAATTATAAAGAGTCAATAATAAATTATTCTAATACAATTAGTGTTATAGAAAATAATAATGATATAAATGATTTTTATTATATGTCAGTATTATATTTTTGTGCTATAGTATGTCAAAAATCAAAATTTTATGACAGAGCTATAAAAAATTTAGAAAAAGCTTTAGAAATTAGAAAAAAGATACTTGATAAAAATCATTTTGATTATATTTTTAATTTAAATATTTTAGCTAGTTTTTATTCAGATAATAAAGATTATGATAAAGCTATTGATTTATATAAAGAAGTAAATTTTATGATAAATGATTTTTTTGGAAAAAATCATAAACTTTATATAGAATCTATTAATAATATAATATTAAATTATATTAGAAAAGAAGATTATGAAAAAGCTTTAGAGTATTATAATAATATTATTGAGTTAAGTAATAATATAAAAGATAGTGAAGAATTTGATTTATCTTTGACATATATTTATATAGGTGAGTTGTATTATCATAAAGGCGATTATGAAAAAGCTTTAGAGTATTATAATAGATCTTTAGAATTTAGATGTAAAAAATATACTGAAACTAGTTTGCCTTATGTAGAAACTTTAAATTGTATTGCTGATTTTTATTTAAATATAAAAAATTTTGATAAAGCTTGTGAAACATATACTAAAGCTATGATGCTAAGAAGTACAATATCAGAAAAAATATCTTCTGGATATGTCCAAAATCTTATTGATATGACAGAGTGTTTTAGTGCATCAGGAAGAAATATAGAAGCTATAGAACTTATTGATGATGGAATAAATATTAGAAAAAAAATATATGGAGATAATCATCCTAAATATGCTGATGTTGTTTTTTCAAAAGTTAAAATGCTTGTAGCTAATAGTGATTTTTTAAAAGCTAAAGATTTAATGGAAAAGGTTTTGTTGATAAGAAAAGAAATGATAGGTATTGATAGTTTAGATTATAAGGAAGCTTTGAGTTTTTATGCTGATATTTGTCATTTTTCTAAAAATTATGATCAAGCAATAGAATTTTATGAAAAAAGTTTAAATTTAAATTTTGAATTTGATGATGAATCAAAAGAAAAGGCTAATGTAGAAAGAATCAAAATGTCTCTTTCAATATTTGCGACTGGTAATATAGAAAAAGGAAATAAATTTTTTAAAGAAGCTTTAGAACATTATGAAAGAAATAATATTATACAAAATGATTTTTTTTATACAAGTATTCTTCAATGTATTGAATATAATTTGAGATATAGTAAATTTTTTGAAGCATTAGAGTTTGTTGATAAAGCTGAAAAAGTAGCAAATAATATATATGGTGAAGATAGTGAATATATAATTGATTTAGTAATTTTAAAAACTAAAATATATGAAGATATGAAAGAATATGATAATGCTTTGGAAATTTTAAATAGTAAAATTAAGAATATAAATAATTTAACAAATGTAAGTGATAAACATTTAACAACAATTTATATATTACTTTCAAATTTATATTTTAAAAAAAATGATTATGAAAATCAGTTATATAATTTACTTAAAGCAGAAAAAACAGCCCAAGGTAGTGATTATATAGATGTTTTAAACGCATTAGGAGATATATATTTTGCTAAAGAAGAATATGATAAATCATTATTAAAATTAAACATTTCAAAACTTTATATTGAAGAAAATAATAAAAGTACAGATTATATTGAATATATACATATACTTGAAATTATGGGAGATATATATAAAGTGAAAAATGATTATGAAAATCAATTAGTTATGTATAATGAAGCCATTTTAAAAAGAAAAAAATTAAATTTAAAAGATGAAAATTATATAAAAAATAATATATATTTATCAGAAATATATTTAGATAAGAAAGATAATAATAAAGCACTTGAATATATAAGTGAAGCTGCTATAACTATGTTTGAAAAATATGGAGAAATTCAAGATTATGCAAATTTGCTTTTGAAAACAGGTCATATATATGAGTTAGAAAATAGATATGATGAAGCTTATAATATGATAAAAAAGTCAGAAGATATATTTAAAAATTTATTGGGTGAAGAAAGTGATGAATATTTCAATACACTAGCTAAAAGAGCTAATATAGCTTATTGTAAAAATGAATTTGATATAGCACAAGAAATATATGAAAAATTTTATGATAGAAGTAAAGTTGATAAAGATTTTAATCTTTTTGATAAAGATATGTCTTTAAAATTACAAAAAATATATAAAAAAAATAAAGATTTTAAAAAGCTTATTAAATTAAAATTGAAAAAATAAATATTATTGACATAATAAATTTTATATGATATTATCTATACGTATGTTGAGCCGCTCAAATAGGTTTTAAATTTTTTTATTTTTGAAAATACCAAATTTGGCGAGTATGTTACGAGGAGGTGCATTAAATGTACGCAATTATTGAAACTGGCGGAAAACAGTACAAAGTTTCTGAAGGAGATATTATAACTGTTGAAAAATTATCCGTTGAAGTTGGTAGTGAATACAAGTTTGATAAAGTTTTAGCTATATCTAAAGATGGTGATTTTAAATATGGAGCTCCTTTTGTACAAGATGCTAATGTTTTAGCTTCTGTTATTGAAGAAGGAAAAGCTAAAAAAGTTATAGTTTATAAATATAAACCAAAAAAAGGTTTTCATAAGAAAAAAGGACATAGACAACCATTTACGAAGTTAGAAATAAAATCTATTAATTTATAATATTATGATAAATGTAGAGATTTACCGAAATTTAGATAATAATATTTATGGTTTTAAACTTTGTGGACATGCTGGTTTTGCAAAGCAAGGTTTTGATATTGTATGTTCTGCTGTTACAATATTAGTTTTTAATACTATTAATTGTATAGAAGAATTTACAAATGAAAAGTTTTCTTGTGAATGTGATGAAGATAATGGTGGATTTATAGAGTGTTTTTTTTATGATATTAAAAAAGGGAATTATAATAATGAAGCTGATATTCTTTTAAGAGCGATGGTTAAAGGACTTAAAAATATTGAAATAGAATATTATGATTATGTATCAGTATATGATAGGAGGTGTAGTGAATGTTAAAATTAAACCTTCAATTTTTTGCACATAAAAAAGGTGTTGGTTCAACAAAAAATGGACGTGATTCTGAGTCTAAAAGACTTGGTGCTAAACGTGCAGATGGACAAATTGTAAGAGCTGGAAATATTTTATATACTCAAAGAGGTACAAAAATTCATCCTGGAGTTAATGTAGGTAGGGGTGGAAATGACACACTCTTTGCTTTAGTTGATGGTCGTGTAAAATATGAAAGAAAAGGAAGAAATAAGAAACAAGTTTCTGTTTATCCAGTTTTAGAAGCAGCAGAGTAATTTATTAAATAATTGTAATAAAGGCTTTAGATGATGTTATATATCATTTGAAGCCTTATTTTATATTTTTTGTTATTTAATTTATAATTTAATATGTAAAGAGGTGCATATAAATGTTTATTGATAGAGTTAAAATTCATATTAAAGGTGGAAATGGTGGGAATGGTTGTGTCTCATTCTATAGAGCAAAATATATTACAAATGGAGGTCCTGATGGAGGAGATGGTGGACGTGGAGGTGATATAATATTTGTTGGGGATTCTGGTATGAATACTCTTATGGATTTTAGATATAAAAGAAAGTTTAAAGCAGAATCAGGAGAAGATGGAGGAAAACTTAATTGTTCTGGAAAAAGTGGAAAGAATACTTATATAAAAGTACCAATAGGAACAGTTATTAAAGAAGCTGAAACAGGAAAAGTTATGGCAGATATTACAAAAGTGGGTGAAGAAAAGATTATTATTAAAGGTGGAAAGGGAGGAAAAGGAAATCAACATTTTGCTACATCTACAAGGCAAGCACCTAGATATGCTGAAAGAGGAGGTATTGCTAAAGAATATGATGTAATACTTGAACTTAAATTAATAGCAGATGTTGGACTTATAGGTTTTCCTAATGTTGGAAAATCAACAATTCTTTCTATGGTAACAAATGCGAATCCTAAAATTGCAAATTATCATTTTACTACTCTTACACCAAATCTTGGAGTAGTTAGGAATAAATATGGAAATGATTTTGTTCTTGCAGATATACCAGGACTTGTTGAAGGAGCAAGTGATGGAGTTGGATTGGGATATGAATTTTTAAGACATATTGAAAGGACAAAAGTGTTTATTCATGTTGTTGATGCAGCAGAAGTTGAAGGAAGAAATCCTGTAGAAGATATTGAAAAAATAAATAATGAAATTTTTAGATATAACCCAGAACTTATTAAGCGTCCTCAAGTTATAGCAGCAAATAAAATTGATATTATAGAATCAGATGAAAATATTAAAGAACTTAAAGAAATATATGAAAAAAAGGGATATGAAGTTTGTCCTATATCAGCAGCTACTAATAGAGGACTTGATTATTTGCTTGATAGAGTTGCTAATATTTTAAAAAAATATCCTAAGGATATTATTTTTGAAGAAGAATATGAAGAATATGTTGATGAAACTATTGATAAAGAGCCTTTTAAAGTTGAAGTGTATGATGACAATTATTATGTTGTTATAGGGGTTGGAGTTGAAAAAATGATAGGTTATACTAATATTGATACAGAAAAAGGATTTGCATTTTTTCAAAGATATTTAAGAGAAAAAGGAATAATAAAGGCTCTTGAAGAAAAAGGAATTTCTGATGGAGATACTGTTAAAATATATAATATTGAGTTTAATTATTATAAATAATACATTTATATAATTTTCATAAATTTTAAAGTTTGATATTATTAATTTTTAATATAGAAGTTTTATATGTTTTTATGTTACTATATTTTTACAATTTGTTTTGAATTAAAGAGAGGAGGTCTATTATTTGAAAAGAAAAATTTTAAAAATGATAGATAATATTAGAATTAAAAGAGCATTATCATTAGTAGTGACAACAACTCTTATTTTTGGGTCTATTCCTATTAATGTTATTGCCTCGGAAAGTAATAATATTTTAGGCTCCAAAGATGATAATTATGAATTTTATCCTATACCACATGAATTGTATTATGGTGATGAGAACTTTAATTTATCTGATAATGTAAATGTATTTTTTGAAAAGGGAATAGATGAATATACCATAAATAGAGCTCGATATGCTTTAGAAAGTGGTGGTTTAACTATGAATAAAGTTGATTTAGTTGAACCTATATTAATTGATGATGATAATAAGAAAGAAAAAGAAAATCAGAATAAAGAAGAAAAAGAAGAAGAAAGTCAAAACAAGGAAGAAAAAGAAGAAGAAAGTCAAAACAAAGAAGAAAAAGAAGAAGAAAATCAAAACAAAGAAGAAAAAGAAGAAGAAAAAGAAGAAGAAAGTCAAAATAAAGAAGAAAAAGAAAATCAGAATGAAGGAGAAAAGGAAAGTCAAAATAAAAAAATATTTGAAAAAGATAATATAATAATCGAAAAATCAATTGAAGATATACAATTATATGTAGGAATTTATGAAGATGATATTGATTCAACAGTAGATTTTTGGTTTAAACAAAATGTTAAGAATGCAGATTATAATGTATTTAATAAAACAGATTCATATTTACTTGTAGCAATAAATAATAAGATAGCTATTTTAGGTAAAGATACAGATTCTGCTTTTTATGGTTTAACGACTCTTAAACAAATTATGGAACAATCAGTAAATGGAAAAATTAAAGAAATTTATATAAAAGATTGGGCTGATGTTGCTTCAAGAGGTTTTATAGAAGGTTATTATGGAGAACCTTGGAGTACTGAAGATAGAGTTGAATTAATGAAGTTTGGTGGTGAAATTAAATTAAATTCATATTTTTATGCACCTAAAGATGATCCAAAACATAATAGTAAATGGTATGAGTTATATACAGATGAAGAACTTAAAGAAAAAATTGAACCATTAGCAAAAGCAGGTAATGAATCAAAATGTCAATTTGTTTATGCTTTACATCCTTTTATGCATAATTCTATAAATTCAGATAACTATGAAGAATATTTATTAAAAATAAAAAAGAAATTTGAACAAGTTATAAAAAGTGGAGTTCGTCAAATTGCTGTATTAGCTGATGATGCTAGTGTTCCAAAGGGTGGCCCTGAACTTTATGTAAAGTTAATGAAAGATTTAGTTGATTGGGTTTCATCAGAAGAAATGCAAAATTTATACCCTGGACTTAAAACAACAATACCATTTTGTCCTAACGATTATATGGGTGATGGAAGTAGCTCACAAATACAAACATTGAAACAATTACCACCAACAGTTCCTATTGTAATGACAGGAGGTAGAGTTTGGGGAGAGGTTTCAACATCATTTACAGATGGTTTTAAAGAACGTGTCGAACGTGGTCCTTATTTATGGATAAATTGGCCTTGTACTGATAACTCAAAGAGACATCTTATAATGGGAGGTTTTAAAGATTTTTTGCATACAGGAGTAAATCCAGAAAACATTGAAGGAATTGTTTTAAATCCTATGCAACAGTCAGAGCCTTCAAAAGTTGCAATATTTGGTAATGGTTGTTATAGTTGGAATATATGGGATAATGATGAACAAGCTGATAAAGCTTGGTATGATTCATTTAAGTATGTTAATCACTTGAATTATAAAGAAACAGAAACTTCTATGGCTTTACGTGAAATATCAAAACATATGATAAACCAAAATATGGACGGAAGAGTTCGTGTTTTAGAAGAATCAGTTGAACTTGCTCCAAAGCTAAAAGATTTTCTTGTAAAGTTAGATTCTGGAGTATTAACAAAAGAAGATATAGATAATATGAAACAAGAATTTATAATTTTACAAAATTCAGCTAGAATATTTAAAGAAAAAGGAAATGAACGTATTGTCGAACAAATAATATATTGGTTAGATACATGGGAAAATATAACAAATGCAGCTATAATATTTATGAATGCTTTAGAGGATTATTATATAAATGATGATTCTTCTAATATACCAGCCTATTATACAGAAGCACAAGCCCAAATGGAAGAAGCAGAAACACATGGGTTTTCTTATGTAGATCATATTGAATATGCTGAAGTTGGTGTACAACATATTATGCCTTTTATGCGTAAAGTACGTGATAAAGTTGCTGAAATGGCTGAAGTAAGTGTTAATCCTACTAAATTAATTATAACACCTATAACAAATAGGACTGATGAGCCAACTGGTGGAATTGATGTTATAAGAGATAAAGACTATAATACAAAAGCTATATTTAAGTCTCCAAATAGAGCAGAAGAAGGAACATATATAGGGTTAAAGTTTAGTAAAGTTATTGATTTAAATAGTGTACGTTTTGAAATGGGAGACAGTCGTACTGAAAACAACAATAGTTTTAATGGTTCAAGAATAGAATACACTGAAGATGGTAAAGAATGGAAAAATATTGAAGAATTTCAAGGTAAAAAAACTATTATTGAAAAAGATAATTTGAATTTAAAAGCTAAAGGAGTTCGTTTAGTTTGTACACAAGATACGGAAAATATTTGGATATCTGTTCGTGAAATATACATAAATGATAAACCTATTGAAGTAGAACAAGAATCAAATAGTGGTGGACTTATTAGAGGAACAATAGAAAAAATAGATAGATATAATCCTTATCAAAATAGTGAAAATAAACTTATTGATGGTAATGATGATACAGTAGCTTGGTATAGTATGCCTGGAGATACTGCTGAGCCTGGAGATTATATAGGTTTAAATTTTGGAGAAGATAAAAAAATTGGAAGAGTTAGAATAATTGTAGGTGCTGGTGATGCTGACAAATGGAATAAGTATCATATTGAGTATAAAGCTTCTACTGATGATTCTTGGCATAGTTTAGAGCCAATTACTGGTCAAAATAGTGGTAAAGATATTATTGATATAAATCTTGATGGAGCTTTAGCATCTCAAGTACGTCTTGTAAATGATGAGAGAAAACCAAATTGGGTAAAATTTTCAGAATTTCAAGTTTTTGAACATAATTCAAATGAAATAATTAAATCTGAAAATTTAGTGACTGATGACAGTTTAAATAATTTGCAAGATAAAAATGATGATACTTCAGTAACTTTTGATAATGGAAATAAAAAAGGTGATTATATTGGTATTAAATTAATGGCTCCTAAAAAAGTTGGAAATATTCGTTTTGTATTAGGAAGTAATCAAAATCCAAGTAATAAATGGAATAAATATCATTTAGAATATTCTCCAACAGCTGAAGGAGAAGATTGGATTAAAATTAGAGATATTAATGATATTTCTGATGAAAAAGGCATTGTTGAATTAAATTTAGGTGGCGTATTAGCACAACGTGTTCGTATTGTGAATGATGAAAATGTTTTAACTTCAGTTGATTTTTCAGAAATTACTATCTTAGGATATAATTCAAAAGAAAATACAAATGAGCATATAGTTTCAAATAATGATAATTTAATTATTGGTTCATATGGAAGTTTTGATTCAAAACAAGCTGTATTTCATAATGCTTTCGAGATGACATTACGACCAAATGACTATATAGGTATTAAATTACCTCGTGTAAGTCATATTTCTAATATTATTTTAAATGCTTTAAACAGTTCTAAGTTAGATATTAAAATTGGTGCAAATACTTCAGAAATGAATAATTATATTTCAAATTCAAATAAAGAAGTGGATGCAAGATACATATATGTTATGAATACAACTAATGATGATATTACATTTGTATTAGATGAACTTAAGGTTTTAATAAATGAACAAACAGGTATATTATTTGATAGTTTGTATAAATTGCCTTTAGCTCCTAACTATAATTCTGAAGATGCTGTTGAAAAAAGATTTAATACAGGAAATTGGTTTGATGGTAATACAAATACAAGTGCTGTATATTCAAGGTATCCACAAGAAGGAAGTTGGATTTTATTTGATTTAGGACAACAAAGAGATATTAGAAAAATTGAAATGATTGTTAATGCTCAAGAAAGAAATTTCATAAGAAGTGGAAAAATTCAAGTTGGAATGCAAAAAGATGGAGAAGACTGGACTGATATTGTTAGAATTGGGAATGGAAATGTTATAAATGAATCTGATAATATAATTGCACAAGATTATACAGATACAAATGGAAATGTAGTTTGGACTACATCAGGTCCTAATTTAGTTTCAGTTAAAGGTGAATTAAGTCAGCCTGTTAAAGCTCGTTATTTAAGAGTTTATTTAGATGCTGCATATAGTCATAGATTTATTAGTGCTAATGAATTAATAATTAATGATGGTGAGTATGTTCCTATAAATGGTAATCCGACATTTATTGTTAATCCTTCTGAAGTATCAGCAGAATATTTACCTGATAATATGATTGATGGTAATATAACTACTGGATTTAAACCTAATATGGAAGGATTAGAAGAAGGATATTTTATATATAAATTATCGGAAACTACAGATATTGCTCAAATAAATATTTTACAAAGTAGTAGTGCAATAAGCAATGCAAAAGTATATATTAGAGGTAGTGCTTCAGATACTGCAACTAAAGAAGTTGTTGAGAAATTAAATAATAATGAATGGGTTTTAGTTTCAACTCTTTCTGAAGCTTTAAATTCAATTTATACTTATGATTTTAATGAAATATATGAAATAAAAGTTGAATGGCAAAATAGTGTAAGACCTTTCTTTTATGAAATAGCTTTAATACCAAGTGGTGCTTTACCTATAGATGTAACAGAACTTCAAAAAATATATGATAAATATGGTGAAATAACTAATCCAGAAAACTATGATGAAGAGTTACTTAATAAATATAATGAAGTTCGTACTCAAGTGAAAGAACTTTTGGATAATCCACAAAATATAAAGGATCAGGCAGAAGTAAACAGAATGTATAATATGTTAAAAACAGCATATAAAAATTTAATTTCATCTGTTGAAGAATTAGAAACTGCTAAACAAAATTTGATTAAACAATTAGAGTCTTATATTGAAAAAGATTATACTTCTAAATCTTGGAAGTTATTTGTAAATAGTAAGGAATATAAAGATGCTGTTGTATTAAAAGATAGTAATATTAAAAATCCACAGATTTTTGTTGATGCAACATTAGCTTTAATTAAAGCAGGAGAAACTATTTTACAAAGTATTTATGATATTAATACATTAAAATCTTTATTAGAAAGTGTATCAAATCTTAATTTGGATTCTTATACATCAGATTCTGTTAAAGTTTTAAAAGATGTTATTAAAAAAGTAGAAGAAGCTATAATTAAAGATGATATTTTACCTAATGAAATAGGACAACTTTATAATGAGCTTTTAACAGCAATGGAAAATTTAGTAAAAATTGATAAACCTAGTGGAGGAAGTAGTAGTGGAGGAAGTAGTAGTGTTTCTAATACTTCTAGTTCATCTAAGCCAATTATATATGATAATAATGATATAGCTGTTATTAAAGATAATAATAAAATTTCTGTTATTGATTCTAAAGGACAAAAGTTTGATATAGTATCAAATAATGTAGAAAATGGTATAAAAATTTTAATTAAAAAAGATGGAAAAGAAATTGATTCAATTGAAGAAAATATTAAAATAGGTATACCAATTGAAGAAGAAGGGAATATGGGACTTGTTGCTATATTAGTTGATGAGTATGGAAAAGAAATAGTTATAAAAAATTCTTATATTAAGGATAAGAATATAGTGTTAGATATTAATAAGTCTTGTATAGTTAAAGTAGAAAATAGAGCAAGTAAATTTGAAGATGTTAATAATAAAAATTGGTTTAAAAATTCTGTTGATTTTGTTACAGCAAGAGGTTTATTTAGTGGAAAATCTAATAAAAATTTTGCTCCAGATGATGAAATGACTAGAGGAATGTTAGCATCTGTTCTTTATAGGTTTGCTAATCAACCAAAAGTTGTAGGTGATGTTAAGTTTAATGATATAAATAGAGCGTTATATTATTCAGATGCTATTATTTGGGCAACACAAAATAAAATTGTTCATGGAGTTAATGAAAATGAATTTGCACCTGAAGACTCTATTACACGTGAGCAGTTAGTAACTATATTATATCGTTATGCTGGTTCACCAAAAATAAATGTTAATGATAAAAAAGTTTTTAGTGATAAAGATAAAATTTCTAGTTATGCTTTAGATGCTGTAAATTGGGCTATAGAAAATAATATTTTATCAGGTCGTACTGATGGAACATTAGATCCTAAAGGAAATGTTACTAGAGCAGAAGTTTCAACAATTTTTATGAATTCAATTATTAATGAAAATATAAAATAATAAAAAAGGTATGAATTTTTTTAAGTTCATACCTTTTTATTTGTATATTTTAAATGAATTTTATCAAATATGAAATGGAATAAAAGACCATATAAAACTCCGAATATTGTATTTATAATTCGAAATATTATTACACCTTTTATTTCCAAAATATCAATTGCTGAATATAAAGCACCTAAGCAATTAAATGTAGTTTGCATACTATATGTTGCACTAAATCCTACTAATAGTCCACCTAAAAGACCGAACATACTATGATATTGATTAGGTACTATTTTATATAATATATAAAATAAAGCTACGCCTAAAAAAGTTCCAGGTATTCTTGCTATTGCTCTTTTTGTTCTTAATTCAGGAGAAATTTGAGATATAGATAAAACTGAAAAACCTACCCACATAACTCTTTGAAAATTAAATAATTGTGCAAAAAATATTGCAGAAGAAATAGCAAATGCTAGTGATATTTGCCATTTAGATCTGTCTATTTTTATATCAAATTCTGAAAAAAAATTTTTAATACCTTTTTCATATTGTTTTTTAATTGTATGTCTATATATTATAATAGAACATAATATAGCACCGAACATTAGTCCTAATATTCTCATTATATATATTTTTCCTTCTGCTTCATATCCAAAAAGTAATAAATAACATAATATAACAGTTGAATGATTAAATAGATTGACATTATGACAACTAAGAATAACTAATAAAAGTATAGATATAAAATTTATTAAAAGTGATATAGCAGGGGAAGATATACTTGCTATATAGGGTGATATTGCTAATATAGTAAATATTATAAACATATTAATTATGCTATGTGATGCTTTTATATTAAAATCTGATTGTCTAAATACTAATAAAAAGAGAAGAACAACAACACCAGTTATACCATTTTCAGAACCAAATATTGTTGTGAATATGGTTACAAAAGTAATACAAAACAAAAGAGTTATTAAAACTTTTAATATATATATTAAGATGTGACGTATTTTTTCTTTTTTATCTTTGCTTTGCTTTATTAAATTTTTGGAACCTATTTGATTTAATTGTAATTCTTCATAAATAGTCAATAACAGTTCCTCCTTTAAATTTTTTAATATATTTTAGCAGTAATAAATAATATCATATTTTTTATATAATGTCAAATTTTGTCTAATAATAAATAATTTTTATTTTCTAAAATATTGCCTGATACTAAAATATCAAGATATTTGACCATATTTTCTATTGGTATATTCATATTATTTTCAAGCCACCAATTAGACATAGCTATTGTTGCACTTGTATAATATTCTGCCATTAATGAATGATTTAATTTAAATTTTACAGAATATAATTTTTCTGTCATTTTTAAATGATTTTCTATATATTCTGATAGAGAATTTTTAAATATTTCTTCTATATAATTATTTGATTTATCTAAAATTATTTTTGACATAAATGCTTTATTACTAGATATATATTCAAGTAATCTTTCAAATAAATATAAATAAAATGTTTTGGGATTTTCTTTAATATTCATATTTTGAGAACAATGTTCATCAAATTGTTGTTGAAGTTCAGCTATTATTGTTCTTAATAAATGGTCTTTATCTTCAAAATGTTTATAAAAAGTTGTTCTATGTACTATAGCTTTTTGACAAATATCTGTGACTGAAATTTCTATGAATGGTTTATTTCTTAAAAGTTCAAATAGTGCTATTTTTAAAAATGTATATGTTTGTCTTTTTCTTAAATCAGTTTTTTTTTGTTTTAATTCATTATTATTATTTTTCATATAAATTTCTCCTTCGTCTTAAAATAAGTATACAATTTTTATTATTAGATGATTATATTTACATATAAAATATATTGTCTCTTGTAATTTTGTATTATTAGAATTATTATATAATAAAAATATACATATGTAAATATAATATACAGTTGTATATAAAATCATCTAGTTGTACAATGGAGGAAATAAAATGAAGAGAAAGTATTTTATAAAAAAAGTGAAATTTGTTTTTATAATTTTAATTTTATTATTTAATAGTTATATTTTATATGGTTGTAGTAATAATAATGAAATTGTTGAAGAGAAAGAAATTATTAGAAAAGTAAGCACAAAAATAGTCGATGAAGAAAATAGTTTAAATATGTTAAGTCTTAGTGGAAATGTTACACCAACAGAAACAGTCAAGCTTTCTTTTAAACTTAATGGTGTTATTTCAGAGATTTTACCTAATGAAGGAAGTGTTGTAAAAAATGGTGATTTAATAGCTAATTTAAAAATAGATGATTATATGATACAAAAGAAAGCAGCAGAAGCAGATAAATATTCAGCAGAAGCAGGAATTTCAGCAGCAGAAAGTCAATATAAAGCAGCAGAAGCAGAATATGAGTCAGCAAAATATCAAGCAGAAACTGAAATTCCTTCTAAAATTAAACAGGCGAAAGCTCAACTTGATTTAACACAAACAAATTATGATAAAATAAAAATACTATATGATAAAGGAATTGCTACAAAAACGCAATTTGATGAAATATCTACAAAACTTACAGCAGATACTGAAACATACCAACAAGCTTTAGATGCTAAAAGTATTGCTGAAGCAAAATTAGAAGCTGTAGCTAAAAAAGTTGAAGCATATAATGCTCAAATTTCAGCTTCTACAGCAGTTGTTGAGAAAGCACAAGTAGCAATTGATAAATCTGTAAGTGATTTAGAAGATACATCTATATATTCTCCTATTAATGGAGTTATATTAAAAAAACTTTATTCTTCAGGTGAAGTTATAGCTGCTGGTCATCCTGTTGTTGTAATTGGTGATATAAATAATATATATGTTGAGGTTGGTGTTTCAGATAAATATATAAATTCTATATCTAAAGGTCAAAAAGTAAATGTTTATGTATATGGAACAAATAAAAACTATAAAGGTACTGTTAAAGAAATAGCATCTGTTGCAGATAATGCAACAAGAACATTTACAGTAAAGATACTTGTTAATAATCCTAATGGTGAAATAAGACCAGGAATGATTGCAAAAGCAAATCTAAATGTTTCTAATAAAAATGTTTGTCTTGTACCTGTAAATAGTGTTATACAACTTTCATCAGCTTCTATTATGTATGTTTATGATGAAGTTACAAGTACAGTTTCTAAAAGAGAAGTAACAACTGGTGATATAATAGGTGATAATATACAAATTATTGATGGTATATCAGCTGGTGATGTAATAGTTACTGAAGGACAATTTTTGATTAGTGATGGAGAAAAAGTTATTGTTAATAATACTAATGAAGATAATCAGTTAGAGGAGGGTTATTAATGATAAAATGGAGTGTAACTCATAAGAAGATAGTAGCTCTTTTTTGTATGATAATAGTATTTGTTGGAATATTTTCATATTATACATCTGAAAGGCAAGAGAATCCTAGTATTGAGAGTCCTATATCTGCTGTTACTTGTATATATCCTGGTGCAAATCCAGAAGATGTAGAAAAACAGATATTAAAACCTCTTGAAGATGAAATTAATACAGTTTCAGATATTAAGACGCTTGAAAGCTTTGCTATGAATTCTGTTGGTATAATAAAAATAACATTAGAAGATATGAGCGATGATGATATACAAAAAAAATGGACGGAAATAAAAGATAAAGTTGATAGTGCAAAGACTGAATTACCTCAATCAGCACAAGAGCCAGAAGTTAAAACAGATTTTACAAGTTCTTTTGGTTATATTATAGGAATTTCTTCTAATGAATATAATTATGAAGATTTAAAATCATCAGCAGATATATTAAAAAATTATATAGAGAAAATTGATGGAATAAATGAAGTAGTAATAGAAGGTAATGTTTTAAAGCAAGTTGAAATAAATTTAGATATGACTAAATTACAAAGTTATGGTATTGCTCCAGCAACAGCAGCACAAGTTTTAAAAGCTAGAAATATAAATATTCCTGGAGGAAATTTAGAGCTTGAAAAAATACAAATACCAGTTCAAGTTACAGGAGAATATAATGATGTTTCAGAAATAGAAAATACTATAATATCTGTATCAAAGGAAACAGGAGTACCAATATATTTAAAAGATTTAGCAGATATAAATATAGTTTATAAAGATAAAGAGGAAACTGCTTTTGTTAATGGTGAAAAAGCTGTTTTTGTATGTGTAAAATATATGGAAGGATTAAATATATTAAAAATAGAAAGAGAAGTAAAAAATGCTATTGAAGATTTTAAATTAGATGGACTTTATACTAATATGAATATTACTGAATTATATAATCAAGCACAATTTGTTAATGAATCGATTTCTCTTTTTAATGAAAATTTAATTTCAGCAATAGTACTTGTTTTAATAGTTGTTTTTATTTCTATGGGAATAAGAAGTGCATTTATTGTTGCTTTTCCTATACCTATAGTAATTTGTATTGTTTTTACATATATGAAATTTACATCTATACCAATACATCAAGTTTCCATAGCAGCATTAATAATATGCTTGAGTCTTTTGGTGGCAAATGGTATAGTTTCTAATGATAATATAAATTTATATATTGATAGAGATTATGATATTATGACAGCTTGTACAACAGGTATAAAGGAGGTTAATATACCAATACTTACTTCAACTCTTACAACTGTTGCTTCATTTTTACCTCTTGCTATGATGAATGGTTCTGCTGGTAAATTTGCTAGTTCTTTACCAATATTAGTAACAGTCGCTTTATTGAGTTCGTATATAACTAGTATAACTGTCGTACCATCAATAGGTTATATTCTTTTAGACCCTAAAAAAAGAAAGAAAAATTTGAAAAATATTAAACAAAAATTAGAAAAAAAATCTAAATCAAATTTTTTTAGTAATATTTTTAATAACTTTTATAGATTTATTTTGAAAATAAGTCTTAAAAATCCAAGAAAAGTAATAGCATTTTTTTTAATAATGTTTATTTTTTCTATGAAAATAATTCCTAATATGTTAGTACAACTTTTTCCTCCAGTTGAAAGAAATCAGTATGTTATAAATATTACATTACAAGATGGATCAACAGTTGAAAAAACAGAAGAAGTTTGTGAAGAAATATCAAATGTACTTTTAGGTCAAGATTCAATAGATAATTTTTCATATAAAGTAGGTAATGGATATACAAAATATTATGTTACATTTACCCCTAATGATATTGCAACAAATAAGGCTCAATTTCTTGTTAATGGTTTAAGAAGTGAGGCAGAAAATGTAGAACAAGCTATTATAGAGAATGTTTCCGGAGTATTAACACAAATAAAATATCTTGAAATAAACATTCCTACAACATATCCAGTTCAAGTTAGAGTTACAGGTTCAGATATAGAAGAATTAAGAAAAATTGCAGAAGATATAAAAGAAATAGGAAAAAATGTTAGAGGTACAAAAAATATAGAAGATGATTTTGGTTATAATAGTTATAAACTTAATGTTGATATAAATGAAGAAAAAGCAAGTATGGTTGGACTATCTGCTTATGATATTGCTTCTACTGTAAGAATGGCAATAAATGGTATTGAAATTTCAGAATTAAAACAAAAAGATATAAATAAAGATTCTTTACCAATTATAGCAAAAGTTTCATCTGAACAAAAAACTTCTGTTGATATGTTAGATACATTATTTTTGACATCACAAGTTACAGGAGAAAATATTCCATTAAGTCAAGTTGCTGAAATAGATACAGATGTATCTTTGAATAAAATAATGAGAAGAAATGGTGAAAGAACTATAACTATTGGTTCATTTGTTCAAGATGGATATAATACAGGAAATGTTTTAAAAGAATATAAAAAAGCTCTTGAAAATTATGAATTACCAAAAGGATATTATATTGAATTTGGTGGTGAAAATGAGTCAAGTCATGATGCTTTTTCTTCAATGAAAATACCAGCTGTTATAGCAGTTGTGTTAATATATATAGTACTTGTATTCCAATTTGGTGATTTAAAAGAACCTCTTATAATTATGGCAACAATACCTCTTTCATTTATAGGAATAATTATAGGACTTGAAGTTATGAATTATCCGATAGGATTTATGGCTTTACTCGGTGCTATAAGTCTTATGGGAGTTGTTGTAAATAATGGTATAGTTCTTTTGGATTATATGAAACTTGTTCTTAAAGAAGAAGATGATGTTATGAAAGGGATAATATTTGCTTGTGAAACAAGATTAAGACCTATAATGGTTGGTATGATAACAACTGTAATATCTTTAGTTCCTCTTATGGTTTCTGGTGGTGCATTATGGGCACCTATGGCAACATCAATAGTTTTTGGTATGTTATTGTCTTCTGTATTAACAATGACAGTAATACCTTGTGCATTTATTATATTATATAATAAAAGAAAGAAAAAAAATAAAGTTTAATTAAAAGAAGACTAAGATAAAAATATTCTTAGTCTTTTTTATTTTCTTCATAAAGTATAAATAAAATTATTAAAAGTATTATACAACATATAAATATTGATTTGTGATATAGTATATTTGCTGCTAAACTTCCTATTATAACACCAATGATAAACATTAATATTATTGATATATATATTAAGGAATGTTTAAAAGCTTCTTTTTTTTTATCAAAAAGAAAGATATATATTTTATCACAAAGTGAACGAAGATTTCCTGTACACATTGTAGTTGCATAAACTAATCCGTTGATTTTTCTAAAAGATGAAACTTGTAATGAACAAACAAATGATATTAGTGTATTTACTAGGAAATCAGAAATTTTGTTTCCAAATATACCTATTAAAAATAAAATTATTGTTTCTAGTAATACTATTATTTGAGTCCAATATAATAATTTAATATTAATAAATTTTCTTTTTATAAATTCAGAGAGTAGTACTCCTAATATAAAAGAAATTATAGGTGTAATATAATATAATATATTATTTATATTAAATTTTGCAATATTGAAACTTAATAATATAATATTTCCTGTTTGGGTGTTAGCGAATACGCCACCTCTTAATATATATGTATAAGCATCAAGAAATCCTCCTATAAATGATAATAACATACCTGTTATTAATATTTCGGATTTTGAGATTCTATTTATTAAACTTTTTTCCATTATAATACCTCCAATAATTATTTTACTATTTAATTTTAGATATTACAATATAAATTAAATGTAAATTTTTATTTTTAAAGTTTGTATTGATATGTTTACTATCAATAAACTTTAATTTTAAAAATAATAGTAAATATCAAAAGAGAACTATAAATATTAAAGAAATATAACATTTTATATTAAAATTTTATTATTAAAAAAGTTTAATATAAAAAAAATTTTGTTTTATAATATTGACTTTTGAAAAAAAAATAGTATAATTAAAAAAGTTTAGTTTTATTAATATAAAAGTTTAATATTTATAAAGGAGTTAATATGGATATAGGTTATAAGATAAAACAATTAAGAATACAAAAAGGATTAACTCTTGAGGAATTAGCTTCAAGAAGTGAGCTTACAAAAGGCTTTCTTTCACAACTAGAAAGAGATTTAACTTCTCCTTCAATATCTACATTAGATGATATATTAGAAGCTTTAGGAAGTTCTCTTTCAGAGTTTTTTAGTGAAGAAAAAGAAGAAAAAATTGTTTTTAGAAAAAATGATTTTTTTATTGATGAAAAGGAAGAATATACAATAAATTGGATTGTTCCTAATACACAAAAAAATGAGATGGAACCTATTCTAATTGAAATACCACAAAATGGACGTTCGTTTGATGTAAATCCTCATAGTGGTGAGGAATTTGGTTATATTTTAGAGGGAAATGTATTAATTGTTTGTGGTGATAAAAAATATAGTGTTCGTAAAGGAGAAACTTTTTATATGAAAGGAAATAATTTTCATTATATAGAAAATAATAAAAAAACATTAGCAAAAATTTTGTGGATAACAACGCCACCATTATTTTAGTTATATATTTTAGGAGGGAAAAATGAAAAAGATTATACAATTTAAAAATATAATTAAAGAATTTGATGGACAACTTGTACTTAAAGGTATAAATCTTGATATTTATGAAAATGAATTTGTTACACTTTTAGGACCAAGTGGATGTGGTAAGACTACACTTTTAAGAATTTTAGGAGGATTTTTAAATCCTACAGAAGGAAAAGTTCTTTTTTATAATGAAGAAATAAGTAATATACCACCTTATAAGCGTGAAATAAATACAGTATTTCAAAAATATGCACTTTTTCCCCATTTGAATGTTTATGATAATATAGCATTTGGATTGAAAATAAAAAAAGAACCTAAAGATATTATTGAGAAAAAAGTTATACGTATGTTGAAACTTGTTGGTTTAGAAGAATATATTAAGAGAAGTGTTACAGAAATGTCTGGAGGACAACAGCAAAGGATAGCAATAGCTCGTGCTCTTGTTAATGAACCAAAAATACTTTTGCTTGATGAACCATTAGGAGCTTTAGATTTAAAATTGAGAAAAGAAATGCAACATGAATTGAAAAAAATTCAGCAAGAAGTAGGAATTACTTTTATATATGTAACTCATGATCAAGAAGAAGCTCTAACTATGTCTGATAAAATTGTTGTTATGAATTCTGGTGAAATACAACAAATAGGATCACCAACTGATATATATAATGAACCTATAAATAAATTTGTTGCAAAATTTATAGGTGAAAGTAATATTATAGAAGGAATTATGATTCAAGATTATGAAGTTATGTTTGAAGATAAAAAGTTTGAATGTGTTGATAAAGGTTTTGAAGTTAATGAAAAAATTGATGTAGTTATACGTCCAGAAGACATTAATATTGTTGAAAAAGATAAAGGTAAGTTAAAAGGAGTAATAAAATCAGTACTTTTTAAAGGTGTTCATTATGAGACAATAGTTGAAACAAAATCTGGAACAAGTATTACTGTAAAAATGATAGTACAAGATAAAGAACCAGTTTTTAATAAAGAAGCCAATGAAAAGATGAGTGCAAATGATTTTTATCTTGATGTAGATGATATAAATTCTCTTAATGATACTGAAATAATAGCAAGGGCTGATGCACAAGCTTGGAATCCAGATACTGACGAATGGAATTCTATTACAAATATAGAATATAAAATTGAGCAGAAGAATGGTAAGTATCCTGTAACTTTTAAGACTTCATCAGGAACAAAAGTTACAGTTAATATGATTGTTGAAGATGAAAATAGAGTAGTAAATAAAGAGTATCAGGAAGAAATATATGCTGTTAATTTTTTTAAAAATTCAGATGAAATAAAAGAAAGCATTGCTCTTGAAACAGAATTGAAAACTTGGGCTAATGCTTCTTGTTGGAGTTTGGAAGATGGTAGTTCTGTTGAAATAACAGATGTTATTTATGATTTTGATATTGAAAATATTGTACCAGGAATGTATGATGTTACTTTTAGAACACAAGGATATGAGTATAAGGTTGATACAACAGATGAATATATTGTAGGAGATGAAGTAGGACTTTTATTTTCTCCGGAAGATATACATATTATGTCTAAAAAGGGGAGTTAATAATTATGAAACAATTTCGTAGTATGACATATCCATATATATTTTGGATTATAATAATGATAGTTTTTCCTATGCTAATGATAGTTATCTATGCATTTACAAATAAAGGAAATGATGTTACAACATTTAAATTTACTTTTGATAATTTTATAAGATTTTTTAATGATGAAGTATTTATAGAAGTTTTAAAGAGGTCAATATTTATTGCTGTCATAACTACTATTATATGTATAATTTTTGGTTATCCAGCAGCATATATAATTGCTAATTCAAAAGGAAGAAAAAAGATAATACTTGTTTTGATGATAACTTTACCTATGTGGATTAATATGCTTGTACGTACTTATGCTTGGGTTGGAATATTACAAGATAATGGTATAATAAATTCTATATTGTCGATATTTGGTATAAAATTAAAAATGTTACATACAAATTTTGCTGTAATATTAGGTATGGTTTATAATTTTATCCCGTTTATGATATTACAAATATACACATCTTTAAGTAAAATGGATAAAAGTTTAATAGAAGCTGCTAATGATTTAGGAGCAGATAAGTTACAATGTTTTTTGAGAGTTATATTACCTTTATCACTTCCAGGTGTCATAAGTGGTATTACACTTGTTTTTTTACCAGCTGTTTCTAGTTTCTTCATACCTAAATTATTAGGAGGAGGACAATTTGTTCTTATAGGGAATATTATAGAAACGCAATTTTTAGTTTCTGGAAATTGGAATTTTGGAAGTGCAATATCTCTTATAATGGCTATAATTATTATGATTTCAATGTATATAACTAAAAAAATTGATAAAAGTGAATTTTTAGAAAGGAGGCATTCTAATTGAATAATAAAAAAAATGTTTTTTCAAAAATATATATTTTTTTATTAATGTCTTTTTTCTATATACCAATATTATATACTATTATATTTTCTTTTAATTCATCAAGATCTCTTACTCATTTTGAAGGATTTTCAACTCAATGGTATGAAAAAATGTTTAATGATAAAGCTATGATGGATTCGATATTTTATACAATAATTATAGCTATTATAGCAACTTTTGTTTCAACAATAGTAGGAACAATAACAGCAATTGGTTTATCAAAATCAAATAAAGTGATTAAATCAATAGTTGAACAAATAAATTTATTACCAATTATGAATCCAGAAATTGTAACTGCAATAGGGTTATTAATGCTTTTTAGTTCGATTTCTGTAAAAAAAGGTTTTATTACAATGCTTTTGGCTCATATTATGTTTTGTATACCATATGTTATATTAAGTATTATGCCAAAACTTCGTTCTTTAGATCCTAATCTTGCAGATGCAGCATTAGATTTAGGGGCTACACCTTTTCAGGCACTTACAAAAGTTATTGTTCCACAGATTATGCCTGGAATAATATCAGGTGCTTTGATAGCATTTACAATGTCTTTTGATGATTTTATAATATCTTATTTTGTTACAGGTAATGGTGTTAATAATATTTCTATAATGGTTTATACTATGTCAAAAAGAATAAATCCTTCGATTAATGCACTTTCTACCATAATTATAGTTATAATTACATTAATATTATTAATTATAAATATAGTGCCTATTATTAAAGAGAAAAATAAAAAAACAAAGGAGAAATTTTAAAAATGAAAAAAATAATTTTACTCATATTAAGTATTTCTATTATATTTGTGGGTTGTGGTAATTCTAATACTGATATTCCAAATCCAATTGAAAAGTATGGTTCAAATGTATTAAAACTTTATAATTGGGGAGAATATATAGGTGAAGATGTAATATCAAATTTTGAAAAAGAATATGGGGTAAAAGTAATATCAGAATATTTTGATTCAAATGAAATGATGTATACAAAAATACAATCAGGTGATAAATATGATGTTTTAGTACCTTCTGATTATATGGTACAAAGACTTATTTCAGAGAATTATATTATGGAACTTGATAAATCTCTTATACCTAATGAACAATATCTTTATGATGGTGTTAAAAATCTTGAATTTGATCCAGATGGTAAATATTCAATACCATATTTTTGGGGTAGTGTAGGTATTGTTTATAATAAAAATAATGTAAATATAAAAGATCTTGAACAAAAGGGTTATAATATACTTAAAGATACAAAATATAAAGGTAATGTATATATGTATGATTCTGAAAGAGATGCTTTTATGGTTGCTTTAAAATCTTTGGGATATTCAATGAATACTGAAAATGAAAAAGAAATAGAAGAAGCTTATAATTGGCTTTTAGAATTTAATAATACTATGGAACCAGCTTATGTTACAGATGAAGTAATTGATAATATGGTTAATGGTTTAAAAGACTTAGCTGTTGTATATAGTGGAGATGCTGCTTATATACTTTCTCAAAATGAAGATATGGGATTCTTTTTACCTAATGAAGGTACTAATATGTGGTGTGATGCTATGGTAATACCAAAAAATGCAGAAAATCCTAAACTTGCTCATGAATTTATAAATTATATATTATCATATGAAGCTTCATATGATAATTCTTCTACGGTGGGTTATGCTTCAACTAATAAAAATGTTCTTTATGATATGAATACTGAAAATGGAGAGTATTATGAAAATGAGGCATATATTCCAAGAGATAATTATGAGAGGGATGAGTTTTTTAGAGATAATCCTATTTTAAAAGAAAAGCTTGCTGAGCTTTGGATAAAAGTAAAAGCCACAAAATAATATAAAAGCATATCAAATTAATTTGATATGCTTTTATATTTAAAAAAATATTGTTTTATGTTATAATTAACTTAAATTTAAATTTTATATTGGAGTTTATTTAAGATGAAGGGATTTTTTTTAAAAAAATTTTTTATTTATTTTTTAATATGTTTATTATCAATATGTACTATATATTCTTTTTCTTCATTTTTTAAAGATATTAATAATTCGGAAATAGAAAGTACTAAATTACAGCTTAAGAATATTTCTGAACAAACTGCTATTTCTATTTCAATTAAACTTGAAAACTCATCAGATTATATAGAGGGTATATCAAATTTAATATATAAAAATAAATATGAGGATAATAGTATTATAGAAAGTATATTTAATGAGTTTGTTTCGAGAGACATTTTTGATAGTGTTTTTATGTTTGATAAAACAAATAATAATATAATATCAACGAGTTATGATTTAAATTTTGAAAAAATATATAATAATATAAATTCTTGTAAATATAGTATTAAGACAAATAATAATGTATGTATATTTTTAGAAAAATTAAATAATGATGTAACTTTTGTATTTCATTCTAATATATCAGATGATTTAAGTATTTATGGTTTGTATAAAATTGATAGACTTGAAGAAATGATTTATGTTGCAAGTTATTATGATGAGTGTTATACTCATATATTTGATTTAAAAGGGAATTTTGTTGTAAAATCTCCACAATATATTGATTCATATTTTATAGAAAATATATTTGATATATTTGAAAATTCTAAGTTAAAAAAGAAATATAATATTAATAGTATAAAATATAATATAAAAAATGATAAGGAAGGTTTTATACATTATATATATAATGATAAAGAGGAAAGATATGCTTATTATATGCCAATTGGTATAAATGATTTATATATTATATCTGAAGTTCCTTGTTCATCAGTAGAAATACATGTTACTCCTGTTAAAGTTGGGGCTTTAATTTTGTTTTTTTCAATAATAGTTCTTTTTGTTATTTCAGAATTAGTAGTATACATAAATAGAAATAAAAATAATAAAGAAATATTTAAATTAAATAGACTTATGAAAGTAAATGAAGAAAGATATAAACTTGCATCAGATATAGCTAATAGTATAGTTTTTGAATATATTATTTCGGAACAAAAAATAATATTTAAAAATAAGATGTATACTAAATATTTTGATAGTAATGAAATAAATAATATACCTATGAGTATTATTTCTTTCGATTTTATAGAGAAAGAATATAAGGCAGAATTGATTAGATGTTTTAATAGTATAATATTAGGACAAAAAGATGTAGAAGTTGAGTTAAAATTTAATAATAAAGAAAATGATTATAATTGGTTTAAAGTTAAAATGACTAATATATTTGATAAAAATAATATGCCAATAAAGGCAATAGGTACGATTTCAAATATAACAGAACTTAAGGAAACAGAAATAAAATATATTAAAATTGGTCAATATAAGGATATTATGATATCAAATGCTATATATAGTTGTGAATTAAATTTAACTAAAAATCAAATAAAAAATATAAGATTTAATAAAAAGTTTGAAAATATCAATTATTGTTCTTATACAGATTTTATAAATTATACGAAAGATAAATATATTTATGAAGATGATGTTGAAATGTTTGAAAAATATTTTAATATTGATAATTTAATTAAGAGTTATAATAATGATAATAAAGAAATTAAAATGAGATATAGAAGGTTTAATTTTGATAATAATAGTAATATTTGGTCTGAAATTTATGTATATTTAACAAGAAATGATGAAACAGATGATATAGTTGGTATACTTTTTGTTTTAGATGTTGATAATATAGTTAAAGAAGAGTTGAAATTGAAATATGATGCAGAAATAGATGGTTTAACTGGAATTTATAATAAATCTACAACTGAAAAAAAAATTAAGGAATGTATTATGAATGGTATAAAAGGTATACTTTTTGTTATAGACCTTGATGGATTTAAGTTTATTAATGATAATTATAGTCATATAGCTGGAGATTATGTTTTAGTAGAATTTTCATCTAAGTTAAAAAAGATATTTAGAACAACTGATATAGTTGGTAGAATTGGTGGAGATGAATTTTGTGTTTTTATAAAAGATACTAATAGTATTAATTTAATTAATAAGAAGGGTAATAAAATACTTGAGATATTAAAACAAGAATATAATTATAATAATAACATTCTACCTGTTGCAGGTTCAATAGGGATTTCAATATATCCTAAAGATGGAGATAGTTATTCAGAAATATTTTCAAGAGCTGATAAGGCATTGTATAAAGCTAAAAATTTAGGTAAAGCTCAATATTCAATATATGAAAATGAGCAGTAATTTTTAATAAATAAAAAATAGCAGATATTCTATCTGTTATTTTTTATTTATTCTATTTTCAGATTCTATTTTTGAAAATATACAACCACAATATTTTTGTCTATATAAACCATAATATTCTGATAGTTGTATTGAACGATTATAACCATTTTTTTTCTTAAAGTCTGAAAAAAGATATTTTATATTTAATTCATTACTTATTTTTTTACCTATTTCATTTAATATTTGTGAATTTTTATGAGGACTTATTGATAAAGTAGTTGTAAAATAATCAAAATTATTTTCTTTTGCATATTTTGCTGTTTTTTTGAGTCTCATTTCATAACATTTAAAACATCTATTACCACCTTCTGATATATTTTCTAATCCTTTTGTAACTTTATAAAATTCTTCAGTATTATATTTACCTTCAATGAAATCTATTTTGTTTTTAGTATTATTGTTATTATTTATTTGTTCAATAAATTTTTTTTGTTCATTTATTCTATAACTATATTCTTTTTTAGGGTATATATTAGGATTATAATAAAATAGTGTTATTTCAAAATAATTTGATAGATATTCCATAACATAACTACTACAAGGGGCACAACAACTATGTAGAAATAGTTTTGGAATACTATTGTTAGATTCTATATTTTTTATTATTTTATCAAGTTCTTTTTGATAATTAATTTTATTATTTAGTTTTTCCATTACTTTCTCCTTAATTATTCTATTTTTATTGGTTTTTCAATTATATCATATACTGTTTTTGGTAAAGTATTTATTTCTTCTTTTGAAAGTTTTGTAACATCTATTGGTTTATGAATATATATATTAACATTATCAGGTTTTATTATGTTATTATTACCCTCCATTAATTTATAAGAACCATCAATTGTTACAGGAATAATAGTAGTTTTAGATTTTGTTGCTAATTTAAAACTTCCAGCTTTAAATTTACCCATTTTGTTACATCTACTTCTTGTACCTTCAGGAAATATTACTAACGAATATCCATTTTTTAAAAGGTTTATACCTTCAATAATTGTTTTAGCAGCTTTTTTTATATCATTTCTATCCATAAATATACAATGAATATTTTTCATCCATTGACTTAATATAGGTGCTTTTTCCATTTCAACTTTTGCAACAAATCCAACATTTTTTTTGATAAGAGCTATAAATATAGCAATATCAAAATTACTTTGATGATTACTTATAAATAGTACATTTTTGTCATTTGGAATGTTTTCTTCTCCATAAATTTTTATATTGGCTCCACTATCTTTTATTCTTTGAAGAGTCCATTTTGATGTTATATTATATACATAATTATCAAATTCTTTCTGTCCTTTTTCTTTTAATATTTTATTTGCTTTTATAAGTTTAGGTGTTCCTAATATCATTGTTACAAAAAATTTTGTATACCATAAAATTGTTCTAAACATTTTTTAAACCTCCTTTATATTTTATAATAATATTATCATTTAAAAAAATTTTTATCAACTATTATAATTTTTTATATTATTTAATAATATAATATATTATTTTATTG
>X157_Grey_Heron__coassemble_1089_pt1 | contig 42314 bp, 44 predicted proteins | sample X157_Grey_Heron__metabat2_low_PE_010 | metagenome-assembled genome bin X157_Grey_Heron | reverse complement strand
TTCTTCTTTTTATCTTTTTTCTTTTTATCTTTACTATCTTCTTCAGTTTCCTCTGTGTTTTCTTCTTCTTCTTCTTTCTTCTTTTTATCTTTTTTCTTTTTATCTTTACTATCTTCTTCAGTTTCCTCTGCACTCTCTTCTTCAATCTCACTTTGTGCTTTTCCATTACTATCAACAGTATAATCTATAATTTCTATAAGATTCCTTTCTTCTTCTAAAACAGTAGTTATAGATGATATACTATCATTTTCTATATCATAAGTTTCAACAGGATCAATATAAGTTATTTTTTCTTTCCCTTTATTTTTAATTAATAAAAAATATACTGCTGCCCCAGCACCAATAGCGACAATAATTAATATTATAATTATTTTCTTATTTAGCAATTTTTTCATAAATAAATTCCACCTCTAAACTATAAATATAAATACCTTTTAATATTACTAAATATTTCAAAAAAATACAATTACAAAAATAAATTTACAGTAAAAATTTTTATTATAAAATAATTAATATTATAATTAAAAGAGTGCTAACTTATGTTAGCACCCTAAATTTTCAATAATATAAAATAAATTTACTGATCTTCTTTAATAAATTCTCCAATCCACTTAGAATTTTTTCTATCTGGTTCAAGATCTTCAAAAACAAGTTTTAAATATCCAGATTTATTACCACTAGAATCACAAAGTTCTAAACCTATTGTTATTGTAGAACCATGAACAACATTCTTAAACTTAAATTTAACCTGTGATAAAGCTCTTTGCTTAGTATTACCTTTTATAGATCTTGTTTTATAATCAGTAATTTCAAAATCTAACGCTTTAGCTCCATCAATATTAATGTCTCCATCATCACCTGTCGCTTTCATAGAATCTTTAAAGGCTTGTATAGTAAGAGGTTTAATTTTATTATTATCAGTCTTATCAATATAATAAATATCTTCTGTAAAAGTAATAATCGTGTCTCCTATATAAGGATTACCAATATGACTTTCAGCATAATTTCTAATACTTGTATTTATTGTAAAAGCAGGTGGTGTAACATCTGCAGATGTTACATCCCTTGAAAATGTTATTTTAGAATCCATACCAACACTTGTTGTTCCATCTTCTAAATTCATCTTTGCAACAGCAAAAAATGTATAATAAATATTTCTTTCAAGTCCCTTTATAGGAAGATCAACAAAATGTTTCTTTCCAACAGTATCATATTTTGTTTTAGCAGAACCATAAGCCTTTACATTATAACCAAGTTCTTCACCATTTCTTATAACATTAGCAAGGTCTGCTTGAGAAATAGCACTTTCATCAATTACCCAAGTTCCATCTGGTTCTTGTCTAAACCAGCCTTCAGTATTTTCAGAAGGCATAAGCATCCAATCAATTGTAGCTGGTTTATCAGAATTAACTCTTATTGTAGCCATATTCTCACCTCTATTAATAACAGTAGATGTTATAATAGGAGGAGTAACAGGAACAGTAGTAAATGTTATAATATCTTTTGGTGAAGGCTCTGCTGGAACACCTTTTAAACAATAAAACATTTCATAGTCTGTTTCAGGCTTAAGTCCAGTTATAGTTGTTGAAAACTCAACTCCTCCACTCTGTATATCATATTTTCCACTTATTCCACCCTCTGGTCTAATAGTTCCACTCATAATTTGTAAAGATGTAATATCAGGATCTACTACTCCTCTAGGTGCAATAATATAATAAAAAGTTGATTGTTTATCAGCTTTAAGTAATGGTGTAACAGCTGTATCATATACTTGACTTAATCCATTGGTCGGAATGTTATCTCTATCAATATTAGGATAACCTGGTAAAAATTTAGGTGGTACAACATCAGTAAATGATGTAGAAATTTCAAAATTGCTAGGGAAATGTACTAAAGATGCGCCACCTTTTAAAGCACTAGTAAGTCCATCTTTAGGATTTCCAGCTAATGATTCCATTATAGTTTTAGCTCCAATAACACATTTTATTCCCATTTTTACTGATTTATTCCAATTTGGTCTTTCAGTCATACCATCAACACTCATTATTTGAATACCATATTCTATCTCTTCAGTAAGTTGATTAAATCTTTTAAAATTAAAACTAGTTCCACTATTTACAAATCTTTGAATATAAGAAAAAGTTGTAGCCCCATTTTCAGAAATAGTTGCATATTTATTTTTATTTTCTGGAGTAGGTTGATCAGTATGTTTTGTTATCTCAACAAATTCTCCATTACCAACTTTTTCATATAACCTAAATTCAATTAAAGTATCAGATTCAAAGATAATATCAAATAATACTCCATTTTCAGTTTGAATAGCTTGTGGTGAAAGCTTAAAAGTTAAATCTATATTTGGCTCGTTTGGAGGTAAAGTCTTAATTAAATGGACTTGAGGCGAAACAGTTTTAAATTTATCAAGCCTTGTTTTATCTTTCATACGATTTCCAGAAGTATCAACAATATAATTAATTTCAAATTGATATTCAACACCACTATTTAATGGTATTGAACCACTAGGAAAATTAACATAAGTTTTTCCTGAATCATCCATACCTATTTCTGCCATACTATAATTTATATCTACTAAAAATTCTTCACCATTTATCATAGTATAAAGAGAAATATTTTCTTTAAGAGTCTCTTTTATAAGTGGATCATTAGTATTTCTATTCCAAACTTCTTCACTAAATAAAATCTTAATATCTGAATCAACTTTAGGTTCACCATTTATGTCAATAGAAAATTCTTGTGTAGCAGTTGGAGGAACATTATCTAGTGTTTTTATAATAATCTTAATTCCACTTGAGGCATTTAAAGCTTTATCCTGTGCAAGTACATAAAAATCATATGATGTCTGTGCTTCAAGCCCAGTAACTTTCAAAACAGCTTCTGTATCAGCTTTAACATTTGCTTTACCACTTTTAAATGTATTGTTAGCTGTTATTATAGCATTTTTTCCTTCATCACTATCTAAAGAAGGTGGAACAGTTTCACCAGGTTTTGGTGCTGGAAAAACAGTTCCTTTTGGAAGTGCAACCCAATAAACAGTACTATCTTCATTAACTTTAACTTTAACATCAATAGTTTTATCTGTAATTTTATCTTGTAAAGGATAACCTTCTAAAAACTTTGGTGCTGTTGTATCTTTTGTAGTTCCAGATAATTTAATTACATTAGATTCATTTTCGCCATCAGTTGCAAGTAAGTAAACATCATAAGTAAATTTTTCTTTAAGTCCACCAGCAGTAATTACTTTCAAACTATTTTTTTCACATCTTTTTTGTACCCCTTTAACTAAAGAACCTTGTATTTCTTGATTTTTAAGTTCAAGAGCTGTTGGTGCAACTGCTCCCTTATCCATTACAGCCCAATAAATATTACAATCTTTAGTTGGTGATAATTCAATATTAAGTGTTGAACTACTATTAGAAGTAACTAAAGGATAACCAGAATTAAAACCTGGTATAGTATTATCTACTGTTCTAAATTCCACAACCTTAATATTACTTGTTTGTCCTCTTTCATCTCTAAATAAAGCTGAAAGAGTATATTCTGTATCAACTTTAAGACCAGTTATTTTAGATAATGTTTCAGTCTCAGACTGTTTTATCTGTGTAACACCAGACTTAACAATTCTTTTTACATCTTTAGGTTTCAAAAGTTCATCTTTTTTTAATTCTTCATCATTAAGCAAAGTTATAGCCCAATAAATAGTTCCTGGTTTATTTGTTTTATATAAAAACTCTGCTTGTGTAGGTGCTAATAAATCTGTTTTAGGATAACCAGAAAGTATTTTAGGAGATGATGAAGACTCTAAAGCATCATTACTTGTCATATCTTTTCCATTAATATTTGCAGTAAGTCCAGGTCTAATAATAATCTCATCTGGTAACATAGAAACTTTAACACCATTTGAACCAACTATAAGAGTACTTATATCTCCAAGACCACTAATTTCTGAAGGAGCATCAACACTAACTTTTGAAATATATGTATTTCTATCAAGAACAACTTTACTATTAATTGCCTCTTCATCAATAATAAGTTCATCAATAAATCCTTTTCCTAACTTCAAATTATTTTTAAATGCTAACATAGTTATTTTCTTAAATTCCCCTGATAATGAAAGTAAAGAATCTTCTTTACCAATAAAATCAATATCAACAAAACCTTGATTAACATCACCATAATTTTCAAGATAAGCATTTGTTTTTACTATAGTTTTTCCTATAATTGTATTTCCATAAGAATCAACGGAAAGAACTTTATCAATATCTCCATCTATAACAAGTTTATTTATATCACAGTCTCTGAAATTAATACTATTATCTCCAGCATTACTTTCTCCTCCACCACTTATTATAACTTCACCTAAAACTTGAACATTTTCAAGATTAACATATCCTGTTCCAACTCCACTCGTAATATATAAATCTCCTGTAATAACAGTATTTTTAAGTGTTGTATCAGAAGAAGCAATCATAACATTACCATCAACATGATCATATGTATATCTTCCTGAAGATGAAATCCATTTTCCAATAACATCAGCAAATATCTTCGCTGCTTCTCCTCTTGTTATATTATTAAATGGTCTAAAAGTTCCATCATTATAACCATTCAAATAACCCTTTTTTGCCATAGCGTCAATAGAACCTTTGCTCCAATTACTAAAATCTCTTCCATCTTTAAATTCTAAAACTTCTCCTATAGATTCTTCAAGTTTAAGATTTCTTGATAAAAGACTTGCAGCTTGTTCTCTAGTTAAATAATCTTCAGCTCCTGAAGCATTAGAAGCATTACCTAAAAAATAACCTTTTGAATACGCAATTGCAATATCATCTGCATACCATTCTGTTCCTGTAATATCACTAAATGTCATTGGTGATCCATAATACATATTATATCCAAAAGCCCTATTTATCATTGAAACAAATTCAGCACGTGTAATAGGATTATCTGGATTCATATTACCATATTGATCACCTCGCATAATACCATATTCTTTAAGAACACTCAAATACTTTTGAGCCCAATGTACATCTTGAGCATATACATCTTTCGATAAAATATTTCCAAAATGAATAAAAGAATTTAAAAATAATATTGCTGACATAAACACAGCAATAATTTTTTTATTCATTATTAAAACCTACCTTTCATTTTTTTCTTATGTTGATTTGACATAATTTGAAAAACTTTTTTTCTTATAATCTCTTCTTCCTTAATATTTAAATTTAAAAATCTACAACCATATACATATTTTTTATCTTCTTCAAGATAAATTCTTCTAACAATACTAAATTCTACAACCATAGGGGGATCTAAAAAAAATAATATAGCCTCATATCCATCTCCCGTGTCTAAACTTATAGTATCGGAAAAACAAAAACCACCAGCACTTAAATCCTGCATCGTTACTTCTCTACTCATTATATTATTATGATTATATTTATCATAAAATAAAATTTTAAAAATATAATTTACATCAATTTTAAGATCTTCATTTCTATTTTTTTCATCATTAACAAGATTTTTAACATATATTTTTTTTTCAAATTTATCAAAATCATCTAATCTTCCAAAATAAATTTCATGATAACTACTATTAACAGCAATTTTCATATCTAAACTAATATTTTTTATATCCTCACCAGGATCAAGATATATAACAGCTCTTGTTCTATCTTCATTAAAAGAAAGCTTACCAGAAGCTTCATATTTACTATCTAACCCCAAAATCATAGCTTTATAAAACATAACTATCACACTCCATTTTTATTAATTTTAAACTCCTATATTACTTATTATGTAATGAAAAGTTTAAAAAGTAAACATAAATTTCAACTATTGTTTTATATAATTCTTCTGGTATTTCTTGCCCAAGTTCCAATTGAGATAACATTGTAGCTAAAGAATTATCCTCAAAAATAGGAACATCATTTTCAATAGCTGTTTCAACTATCTTTTCAGCCATATGTCCCATACCTGATGCAACAATAACAGGAGCTATTGCATCACCATCATACTTTAATGCTACAGCTTTTTGATTTATATTTAAATTAGATTTTGACATTTACAACATTTTTCCTTTCATATATTTTAGGGAATACCTCTGTTATAGTTTTCGGTTTTATCATTTTACTAAATGATGATGAACGCATTTTGAAACCATTTTTTTCAATAATACTACTAATATCTTTCTTTATACTTTTTTCTTCAGAAACTAAAGACGTTGGATAAAAAAGTTGCAAATCAATATTGCCATTTTCTTCTCCTATAATCAAATCAAAAAATCCCAAATCTTTTATATCAAATTTTATTAAAAGTTTTCTTGCATTTCCACCCTTACTATCTTTTTTTTCATCATCTGGATCAATCCAAATTTCTGAAAACATTAATTTTCCAGCAATATCCATTGGTAACATAAAATGAGACAACGGCATATAAACACTTTCATTAATAAGTATTGAACTCATAATACCTTGAAAAATACTTTTAGTCTCAAAACCATTTTCTCCACGCAATGCTCTATTCATTATAGACAAAAACTGGTCCATAAAATCATTATTATTTCTTTGAATAATCAAATTTCTTAAATCTTCAAATGATATATCAGAAAATTCTAAACTAAAATCTTTAAAGTCTTTAAGAAAAGAAAAACTCTGAAAAAGTTTTCCAAAACTTCCATTTTCATATTTAGCAATATTTAAAGTTAACATAGTTATCATATCTCTTACTTTTCCAAGGTCATTAGTTCTTTTTATATATGAAGATAAAAAAGGAATAATTTCTTTTTTTAAAATCTCAGTATTTTTAGCATCTTCACCAATATCTCTATTATTTATATTAAGTTTTTGACTTAAATTATCTAAATTATCAGCTGCATCACTTAGCATATATTTTTCCATATTCCTTAAAATTGAATTTATATTTTTTAATGTACTACTACTTGAACTAACATCATTAAAAATTTTTAAAAAATTCAAAAGTTCTCTTTGTAAATCAACAGAATTAGTACTATACAAAACATTCATTAAACGTTGAAAAAAATTACCACTAAACTTAACTGAAGAATTTGCTTGATTTTTTATAAAAGCTAATAAATCTTCTTCCGACATATTAATCATACTCATAAACTTAGCAAACTCTGCTGCAAAACCTGAATTTATACCAGAAGAAACTTCTGTACCCATTTGAAAAAATATTTGAGAAAAAATTTCTGAAATATTAGGAGTTTCTTTTAAAATAGATAAAAATTTTCCAAAATTAGACTCATAATTTAAAAGAAGCTGTTTTTCAGCATTACCTCCTTGAGCGTCTGGTCTTACAACTTTAGACGGGTCAACAATATTTTGTATATTAGTATCTGTTGTAAGAATAGGGTTTGACCTTGTAGAATTTTCATAACCTGATGTAGGTACCGAAACTTTTAATATATCTGACACAAAATTCACCTTCTTACTAAAATAAATTATAAAACTATTAACTTTTTTATTTTTTTGACGATATATAAATAAAGAGGGCTTTGATATTTAACAAAAAATTAAGGTGGTGTAAATTACTATGGATAACGGTATGGACAATATGGTTGATATGTATTTATTTGAAACAAATACACTCTTAGAACAATTAGACGTTGTTTTTCTTAACGCAGAAAAGTCTAAATTGTTTACCGTTGATGATGTAAACGAAATTTTTCGTATAATGCATACAATCAAAGGCTCTTCAGCTATGATGGAATTTTCTTCAATAATGAAAATTGCTCATAAAATAGAAGACTTATTTTTCTTAATTAGAGATAGAGGTGTTGATACTTTTGATGAAGTTTGTAATGAAAGCGAACATCACGAATTATTCGACCTCGTTTTTAACGCAATAGATTTTATGCGTTCAGAGATTGAAAAAATAGAAAGTTCAGAACCTCTTACTGATAATATCGACACATATCTTGAAAAAATTAATGATTTTATTAATAAAATTAATATTCATTTTAATTTTTCTGAAGATAATAACCAAAATGCTGAAGTTTCAAATACTAATACTTCTTCAGAAAATGTAATACTACAACAAGAGGAAAATCTTCCAGATGATTCTCCATATTTTTTGAGAATCTTTTTTGATGAAGGTTGTGGAATGGAAAATTTAAGAGCATTTATGATTGTTACCTCTTTAAATGATGCATGTTCTAATTTTACATTCTTTCCATCAGATGTAGAAACAAATTCTGAAAGTTGTCATCAAATAATAGATAATGGATTTTTTATAGGATTAAAAAATAAAGATGATTTAGAAAAATCAATAAAAGTTATTAAAGACCAAAATAATATTCAAACTTATGAAACTATAGAAAATCATTTAAATATACCAGAACCAGCTTCAGAAGAACCAAAAAAAGCTGAAATTTCAAAACCTGAAACTAATAATACTATTAAAAAACCTGAAACTAATAATACTACTAAAAAACCTCCTGTTCAAAAAAGAACAGAAAATTCAGCCAACAAACAAAGTCTTATAAGCGTTAATCTTTCAAAACTTGATAACCTTATGGCAATAGTTGGAGAAATAGTTATAACAGAATCAATGGTTACTTCTTGTCCTGAACTTTCTGGACTAAAACTTGATAGTTTTACAAAATCAGCAAGACAACTAAGAAAACTTACAGATGAACTTCAAGATATAGTTATGTCAATTCGCATGGTTCCTATTTCTGGTGTTTTCCAAAAAATGAATCGTATTGTAAGAGATATGGGACAAAAATTAGGAAAAGATGTTGAACTTATAATTGTTGGTGAAGATACAGAAGTTGATAAAACTATTGTTGATTGTATAGGTGACCCTATAATGCATATGGTACGTAATTCTATGGACCATGGTATTGAAAAAAATCCACAAGAAAGGATTGATGCTGGAAAACCTTCTAAAGCTAAAATAACACTTACAGCTGAACACACAGGAAGCGAAGTAATAATTTCTATTGAAGATGATGGTAAGGGAATAAATCCAGATTCTGTACTTGCTAAAGCACAAAGAAATGGTCTCCTTACAAAACCAGAATCTGAATATACAAAAAAAGAAATATTAGGACTTTTAATGATACCAGGATTTTCAACTAATGAAGAAGTTACAGAATATTCTGGACGTGGTGTAGGTATGGATGTTGTTAAGAAAAATATTGAAAAAGTTGGAGGAGTTATATCAATATCAAGTGAAACAGGACAAGGGACTTGCACAACATTAAAAATACCTCTTACTATGGCAATTGTTGATGGTATGGAAATATCTGTTGGTAAATCTATATTTACAATACCTATAAACAATATTCGTCAATCATTTAAAATTTCATCTGATGAAATTATAAGAAATGTTGATAACAGTGAAGTTATAAAACGTATGGATGAATTCTATCCTGTAATACGTTTATATGAATTATATAATCTTGAAACAGATATAACAAATATAGAAGATGGTATAATAATATGGGTAGAATCCGGAGATAAATCATATTGTCTTTTTGTTGATGAATTATTAGGAGAACAACAAGTTGTTGTTAAACCTTTACCTTCTTATTTAAATAGCTTTAACATAAAAAACTCTGGTATTGCTGGATGTACAATATTAGGTGATGGAAATATAAGTATAATACTAGATATACTAAATCTTTATTCAAAAGCTCATAATTTCAATTGAAAATAAGGAGGAAATAAAATGTCAATTACAAAAAATATAATACAAAACGAAAATAATGAAGATTTGAATTCTTCTGAATCAATAAGAAAATTTTTAACATTTGTATCAGATAAATTATTTTTTGGTATAGATGCCTCTTATGTAACAGAAATAATTATAAATCATAATATAACATTTCTTCCTATGGTATCTCATTATATAAAAGGTATTATAAACCTAAGAGGACAAATTATACCTATTGTTGATATTAGATTAAGAATGGGCAAACCAGCTTATGAGGAACAAAATGGTACAAATTGTATTATAGTTTTAAATATTGATTCTATAATGATTGGTATATTAGTAGACTCTGTTAGACAAGTACTTGATGTAGATACAAGCAGAATTTCACCTCCAACAGCAAATAACTGTGAAGAACTTGTCAACGGTATGATAACTCTTTCAGATGGAAGTACTATGCTTGTATTAGATCAAATAGCATTAAGTAGATCTTAATAAATATAAATTAAATGGGTGAAAATTTTATGTTTAAAATATCACAAAATGATTTTGAAAAGCTAGTTAAATTTGTTCACAAAAATTATGGTATAGATTTATCAAAAAAAATCCAACTCATAGAAAGTCGTTTAACATCAACTATTAAGTCTATGGGATATAAAGATTTTTCCAGTTATGTAAAATATATTACATCAACAAATAATAAATCTGATATAGAATCAATGTTGAATAAACTTACAACAAATTATACATACTTTATGAGAGAAAAAGTACATTTTGAATATTTTACAAATACAATATTACCATATTTAATATCAACTAAAAAAAATAAAGTTTTAAGCATATGGAGTGCAGGTTGTTCTTCTGGTGAAGAACCCTACACTCTTACAATGCTTATAAAAGATTATTTAGGTTCTCAAGCTAAATTATGGGATACAAGAATACTTGCAACAGATATATCTCAAAAAGCTTTAGCAACAGCAACAAAAGGAGAATATCAAATAGACTCTTTAAAAGATGTACCTATACATTGGAAAAAAGAATATTTTGATTTATTGGATAATTCAAAAGTATCTGTAAAACCTCATATAAAAGATAATGTAATTTTTCGTACATTCAATTTAATGGAACCTATAAACTTTAAATTACCTTTTGATGTTATCTTTTGTAGAAATGTTATGATTTATTTTGATCAAAATACTAAAGATGCTTTGGTTCAAAGATTTTATAATGCTACAAATCCTGGCGGTTATCTATTAATAGGACATTCAGAGAGTGTTAATAGAAATATTATTCCTTATCAATATATAATGCCTGCAACATATAGAAAATCTTTATAAGAAAATCTTATTATTTTATAGAAAGGTATGATATATTATGGATAATAAAATAAGGATTCTAATTGTATATGATTCTATTTTGTTCAGAAAAATTCTTATTCATCACTTATCTAAAGATGAAACTTTAGAAATTGTAGGATATGTAAATAATATCTATGATATAGAAGAAAAAATACCTATATTAAAACCTAATGTAATAATATTAAATATAGAAATACCAAAATCTAATACTGAAGTTAAAGAATTTCTAAAACAGATTATAAAAAAATATCCTACTCCTATTATAATTATTTCATCATTAAATATAAGTGTTTTTGATGCTCTTTCTGTTGGAGTAATTGATTTTGTAAAAAAACCAGATGTAACAAACTATAATAATATTAAAAGTTTTATAAACGAAATTACAAAAAAAATCTTAATAGCTTCAAATTCAAGTATCAAACCAAATAACAAAATACAATATATCAATAAACTATCTAAACATTCTATAACTAATAAAAAAATAATAACAAAAAATATTAACAATAACATCAATACAAACATCATTAATAATAAAACTGTTAAAATAGTTAATAATAATTACTTAAACAATAAAAATGAAACATTCCTAAACTCTCCAAAATATAACTCTGTTATTATAGCTATTGGTGCATCAACTGGTGGTATAGAAGCAACTCTTAAAATTCTTAAAGATTTGCCTCAAAATATTCCAGGAATTGTTATAACACAACATATGCCACAAGGATTTACAAAAATGTATGCTGAACGTTTAGATAAGATCTGCAATATTTCTGTAAAAGAAGCAAAAAACGGTGACAAAATTATCAGAGGTCAAGCATTAATTGCTCCAGGAGATAAGCAAATGAGAGTTATAAAAACTGGTAATTATTACATTGTAAGTTGTTTTGATGGTGAAAAAGTTAGTGGTCATAAGCCTTCAGTTGATGTTTTGTTTGATTCTGTTGCTGATACATTTAAATCAAATGCAATAGGTATAATTTTAACTGGTATGGGAAGTGATGGTGCAAAAGGTATATGTAAAATGAAAAAAAATGGAGCTTATACAATAGGACAGGATAAAGATTCTTGTATAGTATATGGAATGCCTATGGTTGCATATAACTTAGGTGGTTTATGTATCCAAGCATCTTATGAACAAATACCTAATATTATCATAAAAGAATTAAAAAATATAAAATAAAAAAAGAGGTAAAATCCTCTTTTTTTATTTTTAACCGATATTTTATCTATATTTATATATCTTGTTTTTATATATCAATTTTTTATTATAATTAATTGCATTTAAAATATTAATTCCTATTCATTATCAAAAATATTATGTTTATCTCTGTTTATTATATCATTTATACAAGAAGTCTCTATATTTTCTTCTACAGACTCTATATTTACTTCTGTTGCTTCAAGAACTTCTTTTCTTCTTATTCTAACCTCATCAGGAGCACTAATAGAAATTTTGACATTTCTTGTCTTAATTTTTTCAATAAAAATTTCTATATTATCATTTATTACTATTGATTGCCCCTCTTTTCTCTTTATAATAAGCATAATACAAAATCAATCCTCCTTAATAAAATCACTAAACGGATATTTAAAAGGATATTTACAATCTTCTAAAATAACTTGTATAGCCTTTTTATTCTCTGGATTTACTATAATAGGACACCTTAAATTAACAGTACTATTTCTTAGTTCTTCTCTAATTACACATATATTATAAAATAACATATTATCTTTATTTAATCCGTCTATAACTTTCAAATCACTATTTAAAGGAACAGGTACATAATCAGGTATAAAATAAAAAGGATTAATAATTGTAAATGCCAAACTATATTCCTCTGTACTTTGTAAACAAAGTACATTACTACTTTCATTATCAAATCTTATTATAACAAATTTTTTATAATTGTCAAAACCAAATATACCATTTTCAAAATATATTTCGTCATCAATTGATAAGGAAAGATTTCCAAAATATTTCGTTTTTATATCCATAATAATAATCACTCCATCAAAATTATCAAGCTCTTATATCAATTGGTTCATAATTAGGATCGGCACTCGCTGGAACATATATAGGATCACCTATATACTCAATTATTACATCTGGACGTTGTGTTATTACCATTTCAATATCTCCTGGAATAAATTCAAATTCACCTTTCATAATTTTCCAATCAAAATTTAATTTATCCATTTGATAATCAATAGTCAAATTTGGTTCAGACCAATTTAATTTTGCTTGAGTTGTTGGTATAAATCCAATATTAAAATCTTTTTCTTGAAAATATTTACCAGTTTTTGAAGCTATTATATTCCCTAATACATCCTCACCTATTTTTGCTTTAAGCATCAAGTGTCCTTCTTGTGCACTAGCACCTGTTGCTTCATATGCAGCAGTTTTACCAGACTGAGCATAATTTTGTATACTAGACATAACAGATGCTGGAGATATAGAATCTCTTGATTCAAAAGTATCAATATTAACTTTTATAGGACTACTCTTTATACTTAGTCCTCCATTATCACGTTTTAACTCTAAATCTGCTGTCCCTGTTTTATATTCAAGGCGAGCATTATGAACTTTTAATTCAAAAGCAATTGGCACATTCGTAATTTTTAATAAAGGTTCCATAAAAACACTCCTCCTTCTTTTTTTTTATCTCATAAAATCTATAAAAGATTGAGACAATATTGTTGTCCCTACTTTCAATGCCGAATTATAAGCATATTGTTGCCAAACATATTCAGAAATAGCTGCTGGCATATCTACATTTTCAGTAGAAATAATCTGTTTATTCAAATTATCACCATTTACTGTTAATTTCTTTTTAGCATTATCAAGAAATTCACATTTTGTTCCTAAATCTGCTGCAAAATCTGCTGCATCATTTCTACATTCGACAAATGTATCCATAAATTTCTTATAAGTATCTTCTTCAAAAGGATCCTTCTCAAGTTCATCTGCTAACTGTCCTAATACTGTTATAACATCTGGCTGCAAATTCCCTTCAGCATCTCTATTACCATATCCTATTGCTTTTAATCCTGATGTTGCTGTATCAAACGCTGTACTAGGTATTACACCATTTTCATCAACTTGTAATCCAAAACCAAGATCCATATATAAACTTTCACCCATCATTTCTCTTAAAGCCTCTTCATTTGCTGGATCATTAACATCAAGTCCCCTAAAAGTTAATCTTCCTTCTCCATTAAGTTCGAAAGGAACTTCTTTAACTTCTGCCCCTCCAAAAAGAAATCTATTGCCATATTTAGCATTAAGATTTAAAACTATGTTTTCTTGAGCTCCTCTTAATGTCTTTGCATAAGTTTCTCTTGCTTCTTTACTCGTAGCACCATTTACAGCTCTTAAGACATCTTCATTAACATCTTCATTAAGTATCTTACTCACATTAAGTATACTACTTGAAACACTATCAAACAATGCTACAGTTGAATCTAAATTCTCCATATGATGAGATAATCTTGCATATTCTCTTCTTAATTTAAAAGACTTTGTTGCTGCTGTTGGATCTTCTGAAATATAATTAAATTGTCTTGTTGTAAGAACTTTCATTCTTGATGAATCAAGATTGCCTATAGTTTTATTTAAATTACGATTATAATTACCCATAATCGACTGTGTACTTATACGCATATTCATAATTAAAATACCTCCTTAAAATATTCAAAAATCATCTACCAACAACTCCTGTTTTATTTATTAAAACATCAAGAGCTTCATCTAAAGTAGTCATCATCTTAGCAGAAGCTGCATATGCTTGAGAATATTTCATCATATTCATACCTTCTTCATCAAGACTAACTCCTGAAACATTTGATTTAGCATTTCCTATATTGCCAGCAAGTGTAGTATGATTTTTAAGTATCTCTGTGTTTGATTTAATTTCTAAACCAAGTATTGAATTAATATTTGTATAAAACTCTTCAAAAGTACCTTCAAAAAGTCTTGTTCCATCTTCAGTCTGATAAACTAAATCTTTATTCATTAAATCTATCATCTCTAAAACATTATCTTGTCCTGGTTCCTTTGGATTTTTACTAGTAGTAATACCATATGAATTATTAGCCCAGCCATCAGCTATTTTAATACTTGAAGCAGTAATAGGTCCATCATTATTTGAAGCAAATAATGGTCTCTCATCATATACAGGAGTGATACCATCAGACTCAAATACTAAATTGCCATCTTCATCTACTCTCTGAACTTTATTCATTTCATTAAATTGCGTTGCAAATTGATTAGCAAGTTGATCAAGCATTTTTGTATAAAAATTTATTCCTCTTTCAGTAGGAGGATTATCAAATTCTCCATTACCATTTAGTAACCCAAGTACACTCTTGAAAGAACCACTAGCCAAAAGTTCGCCTGCATTATATTCTGTTCCATCTACTACTTCTCCTTTATCATTTAATAGTTGTCCAAGCCCTATAGTCCATTGACCAGTCTCTTCATCCTTTGATGCAGAAAATTGACGCATTTCATCATCATTAATAATAGGAATTTTTTCACCATTTGAACCTACAAAATTAATTTGAAGTTCTTCAATAGTTGTAGTATCAGTAACTCTAACAGGACGATATGATACATCAATTTTAACATATGTAGAAAGTTCATCAATAAGATTATTTCTTTGATCTTTAAGTTCAAGTGCACTATCACCATTCATTTGACTTACTTTTATTGCTTTATTAAGGTCTCTTATATTTTTTAATATATCATTTACTGCAGGAATATCAACATTTTGAAAATCATTTTCGATATTATTTTTTACTTCATTAATTTGTTTAGAATAAGAATTCAAAAGTCTTGTTAATTCTTCTGCAGAAACTTTAGCCATCGTATCAAATTCTTCACTTTGTGTATTACCAGATAATTGTTGTAACTTTTCTAAAAAATCTTGTAATTGATTATTTATACCACCATCTTTATTAACTTTACTAGTTTCATCTAATATTCCTTCAAGTTCTTTTAAACCTGATACTTTTTCATCATATTCACCAACATATCCCATTTCTGTACGAAAACGCTTATCCAAATAAGGGTCTCTTAATTGAGATGTACCTGTAACTAACGCTCCTTGCCCTATATTAACACTATAAATTGAATTTGTATATTCTAAACCATTAATATTTAAACTTACCTGATCAATACGTTGTCTAGTATATCCAAATGTTCCTATATTAGTTACATTTTGTCCTGTTATATTTAATCCCATCTGACTTACTGCCATTCCTAAACGAGCCGTCGTAAAAGCTCCAAAAGTTGAATTAAACATATAAACACTCCTAACTTATAAAATTATTTATATTCTTCGACTAGTAAAACTATTTTTATTAGAAACAATATTTCTATCTTTATTATAAGTATTCTGCTTATTATTAAAATTTGAAAGTTTTAAATTTATATTATACAGACTATCTTCTAACGCACTTTGAGCAGTTTTGGAAATTTCTTTATATGATTTTAGTCTATATTGTATTGTATTGAATAATTCTTGAAATTTCTCTTTATAATTATCAGGAATATTATTAATAATTTCTCTAAAAGTCATATTGTTATAACCTAATTTATTTTGCATAATCTCTCTTTTTTTATCTAAACCTTTTAATCTTAATAATAAAGCTTGCTCCTTCTTAATACAATCTTCAACTATTATAACTTTATTATTCAAAGTAGCATTAAATTTTTCATTTTCTACATCAATTATTTCATCAAAAAATACAATTATTTCATTTAATATGTTTTCAAATTCTTCCAAATTCTAAAAATTCCTCCTTTAAAATAAAATTCTTTTAGTAACCTCTTCAATACCTATCTGATAATTATTATTTTGAATTTCAAATTTTATTTCTTCAAGTTCTTTATCAGTCTTTAATATATTAACTTCTTTAATAATATGACTTCTTAAATCATTTATAAACTTATCATCAGAAATTTCCACCTCTTTATTTATCAGAATTTCATCAAAATTTTTAGAAATTTTATTATCTAATATTTTTGGGGAAAGTTCTTTATCTGTATCTATTAACTTTCTTTCATTATAAAAAATAGATTGAAAATTAGATATTACTCTCATAAGTTCCCCTTCTTTCATAATATAATTTATAAATTGTAAATTAATACCTTTATAATATATATCGTCAAAAAAATTTTAAATATAAGATTTTTTAATAAATAAATTACATTATATATTAAATAAGATAACCATACTTTCCATTTTTAACATCACCTATTATTTTACCTTCATAAAGAGTAATAACTCTCTTTTTCATAATATTTACTATTTCTTTGTCATGAGTAGAAACAATTATAGTAATACCTCTTCTATTAATATCACTCAAAAGACTTATAATATCCCAAACAGAATCTCTATCTAGTCCTGAAGTTGGTTCATCAGCTATTATAATTTTAGGATTATTTACAATAGCTCTAGCAAGTTCAATTTTAGAATATTCACCACCTGATAATTCATAAGGCATAGAATAAATTTTTTCTCTCATTCCTACAATACCAAGTACAGATTGTATATAATTAAATTTATTTTGTATTTTTCTTTCAGTAGCCATAAGAACAAGTTCTATATTTTTATATACATTTTTATCATCCAAAAGTAATTTTCTCTGATTAATTATACCCATCTTTCTTCTTATATATGGTATTTTTTTATTTCTTATATTTGTTATATCTTCATTATCAAAGTATATTTTTCCATTTGAAACATCTAACTCTTTAATAATAATATTTAAAAGAGTAGTCTTACCTGAACCACTTTGTCCTGTAATAAAAACAAACTCTCCTTGTTTTATATTAATATTAATATTATCAAGAGCTATTATATTATTTTCATATATTTTACTTATATGTTCAAGTTTTACTGAAGACAAATCATATCCCTATCTTTCTATAAAAAATTAAATATATAAAATTATTATTTCTAATGATATAATAAATATATGGAGGTAAAAAAAATGAAATTATCATATAAAATATTTAAATTTTTTAGTTTTATTTTAATACATATTTTAATATTTATTCAATTTTCTATCGAAATAGAAAAATCCTCAAACATATTTAACAATAAAAGTGATTTAAATAATAAACATAATGCCATTATAGAAATAATTAATAATAAAGATTTCATTATAAAAAGTAAAAATATAAATCTACATTACTATAATCAAACAGATATTCGCTGGGCAAATAAAATATACGGCGAAGATGATATTATATCTATATATGGCTGTGGCCCTACTGTATTATCTATGATAGTTAGTAGTATGACTAATGACAATATAACACCAGATAAAATGGCTGAATGGTCCTATTTAAACGGATATTTCTGTAATAATAGTGGTTCATATCATTCAATAATACCTCTAGGTCTTTCACAATGGGGTCTTAATATCAAACCTATGCTTGACTATTCAAAACAAAATTTATTAAATACAATCTCTAATGGAAACATTATAGTTGCATTAATGGGAAACGGACATTTTACACAAACAGGCCACTTTATAATAATAAGAGATATATCCGAAAACAGTAAACTTCTAATAGCAGATCCCTTAAGTCTTGAAAACTCATTAATTGAATGGGAACCTGAAATAATATTAAATGAAGCAAAATATAGTGCTAGTAATGATGGTCCATTCTGGATTATTTCAAAATAATCAATATAAAATCCTGTTTAAAAAACAGGATTTTATATCTTAAATAAACCTTTTTATTTACACTTATTATAATACGAATCATTTCCTGCAATTCTTATATTCATATTCCTATCAACAGAAATTATTTTTTCTAACAATCTTCTAATTTTATCATATATCTCTCTGATTTTTAATATTTCATTAGGTACTTCTATTTCTTTATCCAGTTTTTTACTCATTATAAGATTTCTTTGTTTAAAATCCAAATTATACAAAATCTCTGATATTTCATAATCAATAACATCAATTTCATCCATTTCATTAGCTCTCATAACTATAATCATATTAATACTATCATGATCATTAGTTTTTAAAGCCTGAGAAAGTTCATTAGTTAAATTGGATAATTCAATTAATTTCATATACTTCTTTTGTAACTTCAACATTATATTTTTTAAGTTAAACTCATCATTCATAATAAATCCTCAAAAATTAAAACTATTTTTCATTTCTACTTATTATATCAGCTTGTTTAAATGTATCTCTTAACTCAATAATCCTACCTTTAAGTTCTTCTATTATTTCTCTATTTCTGCCTGCTTTTATTCGTATTAAAAGATGAAGAAAATATTCATATAAAGTATACAATTGAGAACTAATTTCATAATTCTTATTCAAAATAGCTGATAAATATTTAATAATTTCCTCACATCTCAAAATAGCAGCATCAAAATTATTATAATCTTCATTATTTAAAGAATATTCTGCAACTTTAAGCCTTTTAACAACTTCATCATATAAAAGTATTAACATCTCCCCATTTGTCATAGTACTTATTGACTGTTGTTTATAATGTTGATACCCTTTATTTATCATAAGGTACTACCAACCCTTCCTATATTAATTAACCTGCAAATTGTTGTGCCAACCAAGCACTTTGGCTATTCATATTTGAAATAAATGTTTCAAGAGCAGTAAATTGTCTTTGATATCTCTCTTTTTCAATTTTTAATTGTCTTTCAAAACGTTTAATTTCTTTGTCAATATTATCTATTTTCTTTTGCATAGAATTATTCGCTACTGATAAAGGTGATTCATTAGCACCAGCTAATTCAACAAAAACTCCTTTCGGATAACCAGTAGTTGAGCTGTATTTATCAAATACTTTACTCATTTGTTCCATAATTCCACCTTTTATCTTTACTTCATTACCATTTTCATCAGTAAAAGTTTGTTCTGTTGATGTAAACATTTTTTTAACAGTTTCTGGATTTTTTTCGAGAGCTTGTTTAAACTTTTCTTCATCAAACTTTATCTTACCATTTTCTTTATATTCACTTGAAGTTTCTATTCCCATCTCTTTTAATATATTAATAGTATCAGATGTACCTGAAAATATAAAACGAATTTCTGAAGTAAACCCTCTTAACTCTGGATTATTAAATAGTAACCCTTCTCTTGCTTTTTTCTCCCAATTCTTAATTTCCTCTTCTGACATTTCTTTCTTTTGTTCTTCAGTAAGAGGCTTATAATCTCTATTACGTTTTTCAGTAAGTTTACCATTAGTAAGCTCTATAATCTCATTATAAGCATCTATCATTTCTTTAACAGCTTTTACTATTTTTTCTGAATCTACCTTTGCATCAAATCTTACAGGCTCACTAGCAGGATCTACAACCATCTGACCATGTTCATCTTGTTTCATTCCAAATGTTCCATTTACAGAAATAGTTAAACCATCAATATCAAAAGAATTCGAAGAACGTTCAATTTTTTGAGCCGGTGCACCACCATCTCCATCAAAATCAACCCATACAATAGCATTTTTACCTTCTGTTTTATTGTATTTTTCACTTCCAAATAAAGCAGAACCAAGACTTGTTCCTCCATCTTTATCAACTATTGAAAAATCACTATTCGCTCCACCTTCTTTTGCAGTAATAGAAAATTTATCAGCAGTTTCCATATATGATATAGTAACACCAGCATCACTTTCATTTACAGCTTTTATAATTTCAGCTAATGATGTATTGGCATCAAACTTTTTGCCATTAACAGTCTTATCTATTGTTATTATTTCTCCAGCTGAATTTTGTATATGAATTGCATAATCTTGTACTTCTCCTAATTCTTTTATACCTGAATTAGCTACTGATGTTCCCAAATTTAATCTATTTGATTGTCCTTGTTTTAAACCTAAGGCATTTAATGCTTCAGTACTTCCACCAGTAATTTTTAAAACAGATGTTGATTCTACTGCTGTTATAGATAATTTAGTTTTTCCACTTTCTCCATCTTGAAAATTAACATTAATTTTTCCTTTTCCAAAAGCTTTATCTACTTCACTTTGTAAATTTTCTTTAAGTTTTTCTTTATTTATTGAATATGAACCATCAGGACCTTTTGTATATACATCTGAATTATCCAAAGCTGGTAACTTTATAGTTTTAGAAGTACCATTATAAGTAAATGTAATACTTTTTCCAGCTATTTTTTCAGCAAAAGATGCTATATCTTTACTTGAATCAATAAAACCTTGATCAATATTCACACTACCTTTAATAGAATTACCAGCTCCAGAAACTGTTGAACTTTTATCAATACCAACGAAAGATAAAAGCGTTCCATCTAAATCTTTTATAGCAGTATCATCTCTATTATCTTTTATAGAAATTGAAAATTTACTATCATCACCAATTTTTATATCTACAATATCACTTAATTTTTTATCATTTCCAGCATCAACCTTATCAAGTTCTGCCTTTATTGTTTCATTAATTTCTTCAACAGAACCATATTTACCATCTGCTGGAAGAGTTATAGAATAATCTTTATTATTATACTTAAAAGATAAAGTCTTACCTACAAATTGGCTAGTTTCTACTTTTTCATTTAAATTAATCTCCTCACCTGTTAATGTTGCGTTAGAAACAGTATTATTAGAAACATATGAAGTATTTTGTGCAAGCTGCTCTACAGCAGCAATTTGAATTTTATCAGCAGAAGGTGATTTACCAGAAACAGTAACATATTTACTATTAGATCCTATCGCTGAAATAAGATTTTTATCGAAAAAACCTGGACTTCTTAAATTTGTACTAGAAGTATAACTCATAAATTTATCTTTTAAGCCAATAATCTTACTATTAATAGCACGAAAATCTTCTGTCATCCATTTAAGTAATTGTTTTTCTTGTTGTTGTCTTATAATCTTTGTCTTAGTACCTAATGTCATACCCTCAATAATACTATCCGTATCCAAACCACTAGCAAGACCAGAAATTCCTTTTCCACCACCACCATATATACTATTACTTGTACCTGAACTAAGTCCTCCTATTGATGCCATAAACATCTCTCCTTTATATAAAATTTAATACAATTACTTTTATTTTATCTATACTTATTTATCGACATATAGTATACTTTTATTAATACTTATAGTTAAAAAAATAAAAATAAAATTCATTAATTAGCAAATATAATTAATATTAGGAGGAATTTTTTTGGCATATATAATTACTTTAACAAATCAAAAAGGAGGAGTTGGAAAAACTACTTCATCATCTGCTTTAATAAGTGGTTTAACAAAAAAAAATAAACGAGTTCTAGGAATTGATTTAGATCCTCAAGGAAATCTAGGATTTAGTTTAGGAATTGAAATTGAAGAATGTGCAACAATATATGAAGCATTTAAAGGAGAAGCAGATCTAATAGACACTATTAAAAGAACAGACTTCGGTGATATAATACCATCAAATATTCTTCTTAGTAGTGCTGAACTAACATTTAGCAATGAAGGAAGAGAATATATATTAAAAAATTTACTAAAAAAAATTGAAAAGTTCTATGACTATATAATAATAGATACTCCACCAGCTTTAAATATATTAACTGTAAATGCTTATGTTGCCTCAAATGGATTAATAATACCTATGATACCTGATATACTAAGTCTTATGGGCGTGAGTCAGATAAAAGAAACTATCGAAAGTGTAAAAAATTATTATAATCCTAATCTCAATTTATTAGGTATATTATTAACAAAATTTAATAGTAGACTAAATTTATCTAAAGAAGTTCTTGAAATGGCTGAAAATATAGCTGAACTATTAGAAACCAAAGTTTTTAAAATAAAAATAAGAAATGGTGTATCAGCTGCAGAAGCTCCAGCACATGGTGAAAGTATATTTCAATATGCTCCTAAATCTAATCCAGCTTTAGATTATAACAAATTTGTAAAAGAAGTGATAGAAAGAATTTCTTTAAACTAAAAGGAGAAATAAATATGGCTAAAAAAAGTAATAAAACTGCACATGTACTAAATCTTATATCATCACCAAAACAATCTAATAATGAAAATGAAAATATTGAAAACGAAGAAAAAAATGAAAATTTATCTCCTGAAAAAAATTTAGAAAATGAAAAAAATCAATATTCAACTTTACAAACAAGTCTTGAACGAACTGCAAAAACAGAAGAAATATCTAATAAAATAAAAGATAATTTAATAAAAGAACTAGAAGAAAATAATATAAATAAAGATAATGTTTTAGATAAAGATTCAAATAAAAAAATTATAGATGAAAATTTAACAGAAAAAAAAGATTTCTATTTTTACAATATATGTGAAGAACTTATAAAAGAAAAAGTTGTTGAATATTTAGAGAGATTTTCAGTTTGTACTTGTAAAAGATGTATTGCAGATACAATAGCATTAACATTAACAAATTTAGTACCAAAATACGTTGTGACAGACAAAAAAGATTGTGTACCATTTCTAAGCTATTATGATAGTAAATTTTCAAATAATGTTATGACTGAACTAACAAAAGCTTGTTTAACAGTACTATCAAATCCAAGACATAAAGAATAAAAAGGGTGATATACACCCTTTTTTAACTTATTCATTACTTGATTCATATCTCATAAAATTTTCCCAAGTTTCATTAACGCTTTCAACGCAATTGAAATAAATCTGAGCTATCATATCTTTTGGTATTCCTAATTCCTCTGTATAAACATTAATCTCTCGCCAATTAGCTTTTTCATAACTAATAATAAGTTTATAAAGTGTACCACTAATACCATCTTGACTTATTATAGCATTTTTGATTTCATCAGATATAGATAATTCAGAAATAATCTCTTCAACAGGAGCATCAATAATTGCATTCATTGTTGAAAACATTCCCAATAAATATGCTTCCGATTTTGTTATATTAATATTTTTTATATATCTAGATAATTCAGAACAAAATTTAGCTCTTAAAAAAGAAATTTTTAAAATTTCTTCAGAAGCTTTATCTGTACTCTTTTGGTCAAGACTTAAAAGATATACCCATTGTTTAAGCTCATTTATACCCAAAATTGTTAAAGCTTGCTTTATTGATGATGTTTTATTTCTAAGCGAAAATTGAATTGAATTAACCATTTTAAGAAGAGCATATGTAAGATTTGCATCTCTTGAAATAATTTCTTCTATCTCATCTATATTAGGTTCATCTTTAGTAACAGCAATAACTAATTGAAAGAAATTACTTTGCAAATATTCAGATTTATTAACCTTTGTAACCATAGCCTCTGCTATATAGGAACCTTCATAATAATCTGACATAATTTCTTTCGCTTTTTCAAATAATTCTTTGTTATTAATACCTGTTATAATACATTTTTTATTAAATCCTTTACTAAGTTTCAATAAATTGTTTACCGATGAAGTATCATTAACAACATTAATATTTACCTTAATATAATCAGCATACTCAATAATATCAAAATATCTTGGAATAAATTGAAAATCATTAATACATATTTTATATCCTTGTTCTTTATATCTTTTTATAACTGTCTTAGCTAATGGATGAACAATAACATTATCTTCTATTTGTATTACTAATTCTCGATGTTTAAAAATATTTGGTATATTTCTAAATAACAAATTTGGTGTAAAAGTCATAAAAGTAACTTCTTTTGAAAATATCTTATTACTATTTTGAAGTAAAAAAGATGATATTGTATCTGTAACAACATAGTTATTATTTTGATTATATAACTCATTATCAAAATTAAATAATATCTCATAACCAAATGTAATACCATCTAAACTTTTTATAGGCTGTCTTAAAATAAATTTATTCACTTTAAATACCCCCTCTTTATTCTCAAAAACAAAATTAATATTTCCACTAAAACTACTATCAATAGAACTAATATATGTATATATATAATGGGTTATATTTTAGCTTTAAAGTGATTTATAAGACAAATAATATATACATAGATATTCTAATTTTATTAACTAATTTATAATAATATTAATAACTATTTATTTTTACTTTCAAGTAATAAATGATCTATAACTTCAACAAGATGCCCTATTTCTGGTTTAGATAATTGCTCATCAGCACCCAATTGTTTTCCTTTTATTTCCATTTCAGGATTTATAAGAGATGAAAATATAACAATTGGTATACCCTTAAGTATATCATTTGTTTTAACAAGCTTTGTAAGTCTATGTCCATCCATCTTAGGCATTTCTATATCAGTTATAATAAGAGAAGCTTTTTGTTCAAGCTCTGAAGATTTAAGAGTTTTTAAATAATCCCAAGCTTCTTGACCATTATCAAACTTTATAATATTTCTATATCCAGCTTTTGTAAGAGCTTCTTTAATCATTTTAGATAAAAGAATAGAATCCTCTGCAAGCACAATAGGTGATTCATTTCGTTCTCTCTCTCCCATTTTATCAATTTCACTAAGCTGTATACCTGTTTCTGGAGCAATTTCAGCAACAATTTTTTCAAAATCAAGGACCGTAACAAGTCTTCCTTTACATTGTGCAATACCAGTAGCAACACCATCATCACCACCTGTAACAGTTTTATCAGGTTTTTGAATATCTTCCCAAGAAATTCTACTAATACCTTCAACTGTATGAACACGAAATGCAATATATAAATTATTAAAATTTGTAATAATAAACAAATCTTTAGGCTCTTTTTTAGAAGGATTTCCTGTAAGATACATAGGTAAATCAACTACTGTAAGAAGTATATCTCTTGGTTTAAAAATACCTTCGACTGCTGAATGTGTATGTGGCATAGGTTTAACTGTATCAGACATTATAATTTCTCTAACTTTTGCAACATTTATACCATATAAATTATTATTAATAGTAAATTCCATAATCTCTATTTCATTTGTTCCTGTTTCAAGCAGAATACCTGTTTTATTAATACTACTATTTTGCATAAACAAATTCCTCCCACCTATATTATTGTGTTTTATTTTATTATATCAGTAAATTCAATAATATAACAACTACTTTAAACTCAAATGAAACAAAATATCAAAATCTTAACTCACCTTTTCCATAAGCTTTCACCATAGCCTCACCATTAGATGAATCAAAATAAAGTGTTCTAGCATAATTTAAACCTGTATCTTCATTTAACAACTTTATTTTTTCTTGACGAAGAACCATTTTGACACTTTCAATATTTCTAGCACCAATATTTCCAATAGATGAATTTCCTCCCATTTCAAACATTTTTGCTCCACCTGCAATTTTACATACCATACGATTTCTTACAGAACCAAACACTTCCATTTTCCGAATAGTTTCTGGAATACCAGTATCTGCATATTTAAAAATATTATCTCTGCGATTTTCATACATATTAGGTAACATTATATGCACCATTCCTGCAAGTTTAATAACAGGATCATATATACAAACACCAACGCAAGAACCCAAAGCATAAGTAACAAGAACTCCAGGAGTTCTACATATTTTCATATCAGCAATACCAACTGTTAAAGCTTTATTCACTCAAAACACCTAATTTCTTCATTAAAAAGTTTAATGATTTTATATCTGGTAATAATATAAGATTACTATATATTTCTTTATCTTCACATATAAATTTCCCACCAATAGTCATAAGTTTATCTGTTTCATATCCATATTCTATCATAGGAACAGTAAGTATACCTCCAAGCATATTTATAGAAACACCTGGAACAGATAAATTTACTGTAATACCAGTAAGAGTAGATATTGCATTGATATAAGACGAAATAATAATATTTCCTGTCTCTATTATAGCTGATAAATCAATATCATTAAGCTCTGAATAATCAGTAATTTTTTTTCCCATAATATTACCTAAAACATTATTAATATAATCTAAATTTTGAAGAAAAAGCATAATACCATTTATCTCACCTGATAATGTCACTAGAACACCAGCAACAATAGTTTCAGCACCACCAAGTTCTTTTATAGCTTGATTATAACCCATAATCTTAACTTCTGGCAAAGTCATTTCAATTTTTTTTGACAAAACTTGTGATAAAGCAGTAGCAGCATTTCCTGTTCCAATACTGCCAATCTCTTTCAAAACATCAAGCCCAAATTTATTCATATCTTCATAATTTTTTATGGCCATTTTATACCTCCATAATGATTTATCTTAAGCTATTAATTGTATTCTCAATTTCATCAGCTGCACGTACTAATTGAATTGAAAGCTGATATACTCTTTGAGATTCTAACATATGTATAGTTTCTTTTTCAAATCCAACATTTGAATTTTCTAAAAAACCTTGAACTAAAATACCTTGTCCATCAACAGAAATAGGTTCTCCATTTTTCTCAACTGGTAAAAATTCTGAAAATCCTGTATTTATCATACCATTTTTTTGTTCAAATATATAAACTCCTATATTATGTAATTCATCTATTTCATTTGGATCTTCAATAATTATTGGTTCTCCTTGTGGATCAAGAACCCATTTTCCTGAAGATGAAGTTATATATATTTCACCATTTGGTTGTTCAGATAAAGAGAAACTTCCTGATCTTGTATAAGTTGTTTCTTGACTTAATGGATCATAAAGTGCAAAAAAACCTTGACCATTAATTGCATAATCAAGAGGATAACCTGTCATAGCAAGTACTCCTTGTTCAAAATCTGTATCAGTTTTATCAAGCTTAGCTCCTGCTCCTGCTTTTAAACTTGAATTTTCACCTTCTAAAGCATTCATACTTGAATAAATTAGATTATTAAAAACTCCTTGTTTACTTTTAAATCCAGTTGTATTAATATTCGAAATATTATTTGCAATAATATCCAGTCTCTGCTGTTGAGCAGATGCTCCTACTGCTCCTGAATAAAAAGAATAGTTCATTTTATTTTCCCCCTTTATAAAATTAAACTCTTGCTATTTCTGTTGTAGCTTTAGCCATAAGCTGATCATATGATTTTAAAAATTGTGCTGCACTTTGTAATGCTCTTTGACTCTCCATCATTATTGTTATTTCACTTAAAGCATCTACATTAGCTCTTTCAAGAGTTTTATGTAATATAGGTATTTCAACTGGAATACCTAATGCATCAGTTGTAAATATACTCCCTTCCTCTTTCATTAATTGAGTTTTATCTTCAAAATCTACTATCGAAAAACGTCCTATAATTTCTTTAGTATCTTCTCTAATAATATTACCATCTCTATCTAAAAGTATCATATCAGTCCCTGTATATATTGGACCATTTTGTCCTAAAACTCTCCCTTTATCAGGCAAAGCTATATAACCTTCATCATCAATTATAAATGAACCATTTCTTGTATAAATTATACCATCTTCTGTTTGAATTTGAAAAAAACCATCGTCAGTAAGTGCAAAATCAAGATTTAATCCTGTTTGTTCAAAAGCCCCTTGCTCAAAATTTGTTATATTTTCTGTAGCAGACATAAACATAGAACTTTCAGCTAAATTTTGTTTAGAACTTCTATCCATATTACCTGTTCTTGATATCATTTGATTTTCAAAAGTACTTGAAACCATTCTATCCTTTTTATATCCAGGAGTTAAAGAATTTGCTATATTATTACTTATTACATTTTGATTTTTTCTTTGATTTATCATACCTGATGTTAAATTATAAAAACCTTGAAACACTTTAAAACCTCCGTTTATAATAAATGTTTATTTTTTTCTACATAAGCTTTTAACTTTTTTAAAGCTTTTGAATGAATTTGTGAAATCCGAGGTTCACTAAGTTGCATAACTCTTGCAATTTCCTTCATAGTAAGCTCTTTTCTATAATATAATGATATAACTATTTGCTCTTTTTCTCTAAGAGTCATAATAGCATCTCTTATTAAATCATTTATTTCTTTTCTTTGTATATTATCCTCTGGAACAAAATCTTTACTTATAAGTCCTTCTGGAGTCTTGTCTCTTGTTTTTTCACTTATAAAATAATCAAGAGAAATCAAATTACACATACTTGTTTTACCAAGAATTTTAAGATATTTATCAATACTTATATTCATATATTCAGCAATTTCTTTATTTGTTGGATATCTTCCTAATTTTTCTAAAAGAAATTCTATTGCTAAGTCAATTTCTTTAGAATCTTTTCTTAAACTTCTTGGAACCCAATCTTGCTTTCTTGCAATATCAATAATAAGTCCCTTCAATCTTTTTGAAACAAATGTTTCAAATTTAGTATTTTTTTCTGGATCAAATTTATCAACTGCCAGCATTAAAGCAATGATTCCTTCATTAACAATATCATCTATTTGTGTAAAATTAGCATAAATACTACGAAATTGTATAGCAATATTTCTAACAAGATAGACATATCGCAATACAATTTCTTGTTTTAACCTTTGGTTTTTAGTCTGACGATATTCACTTAATAATTCTTCATTGGTCATTTTTTCCAATTCATTTTCATTAATCATACAGACACTCCCAATAATATTATGTGTAATATATTAAGTAACAGCTATATTACCAACAGCTTGTATTTGTATATTATTAGCAATTTCATTAAAAGACAATACATAAACATTTGGATAAAACTGCTCTACAAGTCTATATACATACAATCTTATAACATGACTTGTAAGAATAATAGGCTGTTGAGAAAAATCATTAAACTTTTTGATATTTTCAGATAATTGTGTTATAAACTTTTGCATAGCATCTGGATTCAAAGCAAGATATATTCCATTTTCTCCTTTTATAAGACTAGATGCAATAAGTCTTTCTGTTTCTCCATCGATAGTAATTACTCTCATTTGTCCACTATCACAAAATTTTCTAGTAATAGTTCTTTTTAAAGCAACTCTTATATTACCTATCATAGTATCAATATCTCTTGTATCAGAAGAAGAATCAATTATACATTCCACAATAGTATTTAAATCTTTAATAGGTATACCCTCCTTCAAAAGACTTGAAAGAACTTTTTGAAAATTTGCATATGAAATAATATCAGGAAAAGCCTCATCAACAAGCTCTGGAGACATTGTTTTTAAATTATTTATAAGTTGTGTTACCTCTGAACGTGAAAGTAATTCATAAACATACTGTTTTAAAATTTCTGAAAGATGTGTTACCATAACAGAAAGAGGATCAATCACTGTATAACCATATATTTCTGCAACTTCTTTTAAATCTGGTGTAATCCATTTACTTGGAATACCATAAGCTGGTTCAATAGTATCAATACCATCAATCTCACCTGTAGGAGAACTTGGTTCTAATGCAAGATAATAATCAACTAAAATTTCACCTTTAGCAACTTCTTCTCCCTTAATTTTTATTACATATTGATTAGTATTAAGATTTGAACTATCTCTAAGCCTTATAGAAGGGATAACAAAACCCATATCTTGAGCAAATTGTCTTCTGAAAATTACAATACGATTAATAAGCTTTCCACCACTACCTTCTTCTACCAAAGGAATTAGACTATAACCAAATTCCATTTCTATAGGTTCAACATTTAAAAGTGAATAAACACTATTTATATCTTTATAATATTCCTCTGCTGAAGGTTCTATCATTTCATTTTCTGAAGAAGCTCCAGGCATAGCCATATGAACATTAGTGTCTGAAACGAAACCTCCATCTTCAGTTGCAAGCTTCATCTTAACTGAAACAGTATAACCTAAAGCAATAAGAATTACTGATATAACTACAAGTTGTAAATGTGGCATTCCTGGAAGAACAGCTATAACAGCAAGAACTAAGCCCGAAATTAATATTGAATGAGGTTGAGACAAAAATTGTTTTGCTACATCTTTATTCAAACTTCCATCTGAAACAGCTCTTGTAACAATCATACCAGTAGCAGTCGAAATAAGCAAAGCTGGTATCTGTGAAACAAGACCATCACCTATTGTAGCAATAGAATAAACTTGTAACACTTCTGAAAAATCCATATTTGATTGTACCATTCCTATAATAGTACCAGCTACAAAGTTTATAACAGTAATTATTATTGACATAATAGCATCGCCTTTTACAATCTTTGTAGCACCATCCATAGCTCCATAAAAATCAGCTTCTTTTTGTATTTTATATCTACGTATTCTAGCTTCATCTTCATTAATAAGACCTGAACTTAAATCAGCATCAATAGCCATTTGTTTACCTGGCATAGCATCAAGAGTAAATCTAGCAGCAACTTCAGCAACACGTTCAGCACCTTTTGTAATAACAATAAATTGTACAAGAACAATTATAAGAAATATAATAGTCCCAACAACAGCATTACCTTGAAGAACAAAATTTCCAAAAGCTTGAATAACTTGTCCAGCTGCTCCTTCTTTTGTCAATATTAGACGTGTTGATGATACATTTAAACCTAAACGAAATAATGTTGTAATAAGCAACAAAGAAGGAAAAATAGAAAACTCAAGTGCTTCCTTTATATTCATAGTTATAAGTAATATTGTTAATGCAACAGCAATATTAAGTATAAAAAATATATCAAGAACAAATGGATTTAAAGGTATAAGTAAAAGTAATACTACTAATATAACAAATAATGAAACTGAATTTTTTAAAACATTTTTCATTTCATTTCTCCAATTTTTTTAATTTATATCTTACTTAAGTTTATTTTTCATTTTATAAACATAAACAAGTATTTCTGCAATAGCACCATAATAATCTGCTGGAATTTCCATACCAATATCAGAAGATGCATATATTGCTCTTGCTAAAGGTTTGTTCTCAACAACATAAACATTATTTTGTTCTGCAACATGAATAATTCTAAGTGCTAATTCATCTTGCCCCTTAGCAACAACAACAGGTGCATTATTATTATCTGCATCATATTTCAAAGCAACAGCAAAATGTGTAGGATTTTTTATAACAACATCTGCTGAAGGTACAGCTTGCATCATTCTTGACATTGCCATTTTTCTTTGGTTCTCTTTAATTTTTCCTTTTACTTTAGGATCACCTTCAAGTTGTTTATATTCCTCTTTTATATCCTGTTTTGACATTCTTAATTGACGTTCATAATCCCACCATTGATAAAAATAATCAAAAACAGATATTGCAGCAAAAGCTATACAAACAATATAAACCATACCTAATATAGCATCAAGTATATATGAAATTGACTGTACAATATCCATATAAAGCAAGTCTGGAAAATTAATAACTTGTTTTTCAATATAATTATAAATTATAACAAATAAAATACTTATTTTAATAATACCTTTTAATAACTCTACTATACTTTTTAACGAAAATAATCTTTTTATACCTTGCAAAGGACTCAAACGACTAAACTTAGGTTTAAAATTTTCAGCTGCAAATAATAGTTTAGTTTGAAAAACAGTTGGTACAATAGTTAAAATTATAGAAGATAAAAATAAAATTCCACTTATTTTAAAAAAAATAATCATAAAATTTTGAGCTAAATTAAAAAATGTCTCATTATTAATATCGACCATATCACTCATCATATTTATATAACTTAAAGTGTAAATTTTTACATCACCATAAATATTGGAAAATACAAGTTTTAAAATACTAAACATACCTAACAAAGAAATAAGAGTAATTACATCTTTTCCTAAAAATATATTACCTTTCTTTCTTTCGTCTTGTCGTTTCTTATGAGTGGCCTTCTCGGTTTTTTCTCCAGCCACTTTAAGCTCCCCCCTTTATTGGAATTATTTCATAAATATTAAAATATCTTGAATCGATTTGAACATCAACTCAATACAATTTTCAATAAATTGGGACATAGGTGAAAATAACAAAATTAAAAGTATTAAACCTACAAGTATTTTAGTTTGTATATTTACAACAAAAACATTAATCTGTGGTATCGTCTTCATAAGTATACCAACACCAATTTCTCCTATCATTTCTGCTGCCATTATTGGCATTGATAACTTAACAGCTAAAACAGTACAATCTCTAAAAACTGTAAGAATAGCCGAACTTAATTCTTGATTAATACTTATATTCCCATATGGAACAATTTCATTGGAATTTAAAAAAATTCTTATTAAAATTAAATGTGCATCTGATGAAAAAAATAAAAGCACAAACAAAATATTAAAAAAAGTAGAACTTAATGCTAAAGACGAATTACTTTGAACATCAAAAACTTTAGACATTGATGTCCCCATTTGAAAATCAATAATCTCTCCTCCAAGAATAATAATATATAAAAAAAGATTCACAACAGTTCCTATTGCAAAGCCACAAAAAAATTCTTTAACAAGGAGTAAAGAATACTCTATTACTGTATCAACTATAACAGTTTCATTGAACTGATAACTAATAATAATAAAACTCATTAATAATATAATACCAGCTTTTATAATATTAGGTATATTTCTTCTTCCAAATATAGGATTAAACAAAATAAATCCACTTATACGCATTATAATAAGTGAAAACAATAATATATTGTTCATTAATTGCATAAATTCGCTCCTCTCAGCCTTGCATCAAAACGAACAAATTTAATGTAAAATCCTGTAAAACTTCAAGCATCCATGGCCCCATAAACAAAAATATAAATGCAATAATAAGAAGTTTAGGAACAAATGTTATTGTTTGTTCATGTATTTGAGTAGCAGCTTGTATAATAGAAATTAAAACACCTATAACCATACTCAAAATCAAAGCAGGAGCACCTAATTTAAGAGCTACAACAAGAGCTGTTCGCATAACATCTAAAACTTCTGCATTACTCATATTATATATACCTCCTGTAATCTATTCCATATAATTAATTAAAAGAAACCTTGCACCAAAGTCTGAAATAAAAGTTTCCAACCATCTATTGTTATAAAAAGCAATAACTTAAAAGGCATAGCTATTGTTGCTGGTGGTAACATAATCATTCCCATAGACATTAATGCACTAGAAACAACTATATCTATTAATAAAAATGGTATAAAAAGCAAAAAGCCTATAATAAATGCTCTTTTCAGCTCACTTGTCATAAAAGCTGGAATAACAACTTTCATAGGCAACTCTTCTAAATTTTCCGGCATAGTTTCACCCGAAAAATCAAGATACATATTTAAAGAACTTACTTCTGTTTGTTTAATCATAAATTTCTTTAAAGGAACAGAAGCAATATTTAATGCTTGTTCTTGAGTAATTTGCTCATTTTTATAAGGAATATAAGCTTGTTCATTTATTTCATTAACTACTGGAGACATTATAAAAAGTGTTAAAAACAAAGCTATACCCACCAAAACAGTGTTTGGTGGAGTTTGCTGTGTTCCTAAAGCAGTCCTTGTAAAAGATAGGACAATGACTATTCTTGTAAAAGATGTCATCATAATAACTATTGATGGTAATAGCATCAATATTGTAAGAATTAAAAATAATTCTAAAGTTTGAATACTATTCCCATTAATATTAACAATTCCTTCCATAAAATACACTACACTCCAAACTAATAATATTAATCTATCATTTGTTTTTCTTAAATTTTTCAGAAAAAATTTCTGTAAAATTAGGTATTTTATTGAATGTAATATCTGTATTTGAAAATGTGGTATCTATTTCTTCTTTAGAAAATTCCATCAAAAGTTGTATACCTGATTGAGATGTAGCAAAAAGACAATATCTTTCACCTATTTTAATAATCAAAATAGCCTTATCCTGACCAATAAAAATACGATCAATTATTCTCATATAACGAGAATTTTGATAATGTCCTATACCTTTTCCAATATATCTAGTAGAAAAATATGCTAGTATAAGTATTAAAACTACTACAAAAATAAATATCGAAAAAGTACTTATTATTGTTACCATATCTCCAAAAATTTCAATCACACCCTTTAAACGGAAATATTATCCAAGTAATGTAGTTACTGTCTTTAAAAGTCTATCTGGTTTAAAAGGTTTAACAATAAAATCCTTAGCTCCTGATTTCAAAGCATCAACAACCATTGCTTCTTGCCCCATAGCAGAACACATTACAATAACTGCATTAGGATCTTTTGCTTTAATAGCTTTTAAAGCCTCAAGTCCATCCATATTAGGCATTGTTATATCCATAATAACTAAATCTGGTTTAAGTTCATCATACTTTTCAACAGCTTGTGCACCATCTGATGCTTCATGTATATCTGTATAACCATTCTTTGTTAAAGCATCTTTTTCCATCATCCTCATAAAAGCTGCATCATCAACTAATAATATTTTTGCCATTTTACCATACCTTTCTTTCGGTTAAATTTTTATTTTATTTTAATTAATTGATTTTTATTCTTTTAATAATTCTGGTCTTTTAATAATTTCTGTAATTCTAACACCAAAATTATCATCTACAACTACAACATCGCCTTTTGCAATACATTGTCCATTAGCATACACATCAACTTGCTCTCCTGCAAGCTTATCTAAAACAACAAGAGAACCTGAAGATAACTCAAGGATATCTTTAATAAGTTTTCTTGTTCTGCCTATTTCAACAGAAACTTCAAGAGGAACATCCATTATAAGAGCTAAATTTTCTGCTTGCTCTTCACCTAATTGTTCAGGACTACCAAATTGCGTTGGATTTATAGGCTGTGCATTTATCATTCTTTGCTGTGGTGGCATAGCATAGCCATATCCACCTTGAGGTGGCATCTGCATTTGTGGCTGCATCTGCATTTGAGGTGGCATCTGCATCTGAGGCTGCATTTGCATTTGAGGTTGCATCTGCATTTGAGGTTGCATCTGCATTTCAGGCTGCATTTGCATAGGTTGTTGATATCCCATCATATCAGATTGAGGCATTTGTTGTTCTTGTGTTGCTGTACTTTGTGCAACATTATTTGTTTGATTAATCAATGCTTCTATTTCTTCTTGAGACATAACTCTATTACTATCAGAAGAAGAACTTCCTAAACTAACCTCTGGTTCTGGCTCCGGTTGTGGTTGTGATTGTGATTTATCTTCTGGCATAACAAAAGTATCATCACCATTACCAAGACCAAAAGCAGAAAGCAATTTTTTAGCAAGAGCATTTGACATAAGATACATAAAACGACTCTCTGTAAGGTCGTCAATTTTTAAATGGAAGTTTACAACTACCATTTCAGTTTCTCCTGAAAAACATTTCTTTTTAAATTCGCTAGGGTCTCCTATTTCATAAGAAATAGGTGTTGAAATATTTACTACTTCACCTAAAAACTCCGAAAGAGCTGTTGATGAAGCTCCCATCATTTGATTCATAACTTCACATACAGCACTTCTATTAAGCTCATTTAACTCAAACTCTTCATCTGGTATTTCTGTTTGCATAAGAAGTTCAACAATTACTTTAACATCATGTCTTTTTAAAATCATAATATTACTTCCACTAAGACCTGATACATAAGTAATTTCAACTCCTACTGCTGGTTCCATATCCCCATAGTCGAATTCATCAAAAGAAATAATACTTACATTAGGAGTTGTAATATCAACTCTTCTTGAAAGCATATTAGATACAGCAGTAGCTGAAGCACCTAAACTTATATTAAGTATTTCACCTATTGCATCTATCTCCATTGGACTAAAAATATTAGAACTCATAGTACTTATTCTCCTTATGATGAAAATTAGATTTTTTCACATATATCATTAATTTTAACAGCCATATTCTTATTACTCTTTCCAAGCTCACCTTTAAACCAAGGTTCACCTTCTATATAAAGTAATACATCTGAATCTTTTGGCTTATTCAAATTAATGACATCTCCAACTTGAAGACCAAAAAGATCTTTAAGGAAGAGTTGTGAATTTCCAAGTTCAGCTTTAATTTCCATTTGTGTTTCTTTAATATTTTCCATAATTTCTTTTGAACTATCTTCCTCTTGATTCTTAATTGGTTTTTGTTCAAATAGCTTAAATATATTACTAAGCAAATCTCCAGGAATACATATATTTATTTTTCCTATAATTCCGGCAACATCAACATTTAATACAACAATTATTATTGTTTCATCTCTATCAATTTTTTGCATCATTGCAGGATTAGTCTCAACTTTACCAATATCAAAACTAAGACGCATAAAATTTGCCCAGCCATCACCCATAATAGAAACCAAATATTTAACAATATTATTATATAAAGCAAGTTCAACATCTGTATATATATATGTTGCTGGAACATTAGAAGTTTCTTCATCTATTCCTCCAAGAAGTCTATCTATCATTGCTAAAACAAGTTGAATTTCTATATGCATAACAACAGGTCCATTTATACTATTATCTGGCATTTTTACATTTATAAGTGTTATAACATCATTCTCTCCAATAAGAGCATTACTAAATTCATAATATCTTTGCTCTTCAACAGCAACTACTTCTACTTGTGTAGGTGTTCTTATAATACTATTAATTCTTGCTGAAGCAAGTCTTGCATAATTTTCATAAATTCCTAAAATAATTTTTAATTTATCTTTTGTAAACTTTTTAGGACTATGAAAGTCATACTTTTTATATTTTTGTTCTTCTTTTTTAGGTGTTTCGTTTGAAGCTCCACTTGCCATAGAACTTATTAATGCATCTATTTCACTTTGCGATAATACCTCTGACATGTGCGGCAATTCCACCTTTCTATACTTATTTGTATGTTTTTAATTCTCTTGTATAGTAACATCTTTCATATAAGCCTCTTCATAATATTGATCTAATGATTTTACAACACTATCAGTTTTTGTTATTAACATTTCAACACGTCTATTTTTAGAACGTGATTCTCTTGTATCAAATGAACTAATTGGTCTAAATTGTCCATATCCACTTGATACTAATTTGGCAGGGTCTAAAATATTCTTTTGTTGTATATAAAGCAATACTTGCGTTGCTCTATTAGATGCAAGAAATCTATCGCTAACAGGCTCATTTGCCTCAGTTGGACTTGCTTGAGAAGTATGCCCTAATATTTGCATTTCTTGTATAGAATCTTTTGCTTCATTAATAACAATAGCAAAATCATCAAGTATACGTTTTCCTTCTTCCTTCAAAACGTAGCTATCACCATCAAAAAAAACATTATCTCTAAAAGTAATAAATGTAAAACCATCACCTTTAGATAGTTCTATTTGAGTTTCTAAACTATTTTGTTGAACATATTGAGATAATTGATAATAAAGCATATCAAATTCATCCATTTCTTCTGGTGGAATACTTCCTTCAACAAGATTTTCATAATCATTAGGTTCTTCATTGATTACTATTTGAGAAACCTCTTTCGCATTTGGATTCATACTTTTTACAAGTATTTCCCATTTATCTTGACTAGTAGTTGACATAGAGTATAGTAAAACAAAAAAACAAAGTAATAATGTTACCATATCCCCATATGTACCCATCCAATCTGCTCCACCACCGCCATCTGATTTTTTTCTTTTTGCCATAAAAAAACACCCTGCTTTTTATAAAATCTAACTTTAAAAATTATTTTAAAAATTATTCACCTGACCCACCTTCACTAAGAGCTTGCTCTCTTTGTTTTTGAGGAAGGAATGATATAAGTTTCTCTTTCATAAACTTAGGATTTTCACCAGATTGTATTGATAATACACCTTCTATAATAATTTGTTTACAAAGATATTCCTCATCATTTCTTATACTTAATTTTTTTGCAATTGGCATAATGAAAAGGTTACCAAATACACAACCATAAAATGTTGTAACAAGAGCTACTGACATACTCAATCCTAATGTTGCAGCACCAGAAGAATCTTCAAAATTCATACTTTTAAGCATATTTATAAGACCTATAAGTGTACCAATCATACCAAATGCTGGAGCAAATCCAGCTGCTTTTTCATACATACCACTAGCTTCATCATGTCTCGCTGCAAGATTATCAAGGTCATTATCTAACATAGCCTTAACTTTTTCAGGGTCAGTGGCATCTACAATAAGCATTATAGCTTGTTTAAAAAACGGATCTGTTTGTTGGTTTGCTTTTTCTTCAAGTGCTAAAAGCCCATTTTTTCTTGCAATTTGTGCAAACTCTTCAAGCGAATTAATATATTCCATAGGATTATAAGCTTTTCCATTTAACATTATTTTAAAATGTTTTGGTATTTGTTTAAGTATGCTAGCTGGATAACTAGCAATTGTAGCAGCAAGTGTACCACCACCAACTATTACAAGACTCGGAATATCGACAAAGTTCATAAGAGCAGGAATATTAAGACTCATAGTAGATGTATCAAAAACTATTCCAAAAACAATTAGTACAAGTCCAAGTGCCACACCTATAATTGTTGTTATATCCATATTGCCACAACCTTCTTACTTTTAAAATTTTTCAAACTTATTGTTCATTATCATTAATAACTATTATTTTTTTATGAAAATTATAAATTTTTGCATTATAAGAAATTATTTTATCAATTATTTCATCAACACTTTCTTTAACAATATGAAATTCCCTATTAGTCATAATAACTTTAGATTCGGGGATCATCTCAATACAAGCTATCTGGTTTGAATTTAAAACTATTTTTTCATCATTAAGTTTAGTAAGTTTAATCATATATAAACCCCCCATTTTTTTAATATTAATACAATACATATACAATATATATATTGTATATGTATTTATTTTATGTATTATCTTTTCATTGATATAAGCTCTTGAAGCATTTCATCTGAAACTGTTATTATTTTTGAATTAGCTTGGAAACCTCTTTGAGTTGTAATCATATTAGCAAATTCTGTTGCAAGGTCAACATTTGCCATCTCAAGACCATTTGACATAAGCATTCCTGTTGCTCCTTCACCTGGTCTAAATCCTTCAACTTCACCTGTATTATTAACAACTTTATATAAACCATTACCTTGATTTTCTAAAGCATTTGGATTAGGAACCTTAGCTAAAGCAACTTTACCAAACTTATATATTTCATTATCACTACCAGTAGCTTGAACAGTTCCATCTGCACCTATTGATATAGATGTAAATTCAACTTGATTTCCATTTATTTCAATACTATTAGGTATTCTTAAAGGTCTAAGCTGTCCTGTATCTTCACCTAAAGGAGTGTCACCACTCGGAGGTGTAATACCATCACCAGTAATTGTATCCCAACCATCTGGAACAAAACCATATAAAACATTTCCATTAGCATCTGTTAAAAATCCATCACCATCTGGAACAAATCTACCTACTCTTGTTAAATTAAGTTGACCAAGTTGACTTTCTTCTCCACCATTATTAATACTTGTATTTTTTGGACCCACAAAGAAAAAGCCTGTTCCTGCTATCATACAATCAGTACCTAAACCTGTTGGCTCATAACTTCCTGTATTAAAATTAATATCGATAGAAGCAACCTGGCTACCATAACCAACTTGACTTGGATTGCTACCACCGTACACTTCTCCACCTTGTGCTGAACTATTTATAGTTTGATATATCGACTCTTGAAATGTAACACGACCACTTTTATAACCTACTGTGTTAACATTAGCAATATTATTACCTATAACATTCATTTTATTTTGATGTGCACGAAGCCCAGCAATACCTGAAAACATTGATACTATCATTTCTTATTTTATCTCCTTTCAAATTTAACTATGCATAAGACTTATACAGCAGATAAATCTAAAAGCCTCCCATAATGGGACCAGCTCATATTAGCACAGCACTATCTATTTTTGTAAATATATTATTTTTCATTTCATTACCATTCATAGCAGTAACAACAGTATTATTAGAAATACTTATAATAAAAGCAGTATCATTACTAATAACAACAACATCTTTAGCACCTTTTAATTTTGCATTATTAACAGCATCATTAAGCTGTTTTAATAATGTATCTGTAATTTTAATTCCTCTTTGTTGAATTCTTTCTCTAGAATGCTTTGAAAACTGCAATGAATTAGATATTTTTAATTCTTTATTTAATAATTGTTCAAAACTTGTATTAGCTTTATTTTCTGTATAAATATTTTTTTCACTTTTTTTTGACATAAGAGGCGTTGTTTGTTGTATTTGACGTAATTTAAAACTATTAATATCATTATCAACCATAAAAATTCACCTCCTAATCTAAAAAATAATTATAAATTTACAGAATCATCATTAATATTAATATTTTTGTCTTCTATTTTTTCTGAATTTTCATTATTATCACCTTCAGGTTTTCCTGTTCCACCCTCTGGTTTGTCAGGCTTTGCTGGAAGTTTTCCAACTGCCATAAGTTGCGTTAATCCAAAAGGTTCACCATCAACATATATTACTGGCTGGTTTGCAAAAAAACCTACACCAGTAACAGTCCCTACTACTTCTGTAACTTCATCACCAGTAGCTGAATATTTAGCCATTGTAACTTCTTTTCCAACTAGAGAAGCAGCATATGTAGTAATAGAAGTTTGCTGCATAGAAGTAATAGATTGAACCATAGCCATTTGAGACATTTGAGTAATATAAGTATCTTGACTTGAAGGGTTCATAGGATCTTGATTTTGTAATTGTGCTGCAAGAAGTTTTAAAAGAGTATCCATATCAAGAAATGATGAATTATTTTGAGTTTGAACTTTATTATTATTCAAATTACTTTTATTAGAAACTGTATTACTATTAGAAACATTTCTTGAAGAATATCCTGAAAATCCTATTGGGTTATTATTCAACTAAAACACCTCTTTTAATATTTTATACAAGACCTAAACGCATCTGCTGTAAAAAGTCTAAACTTATATCTTTTTTAGACTTATCCTTTTGTTTCTTTTGGTCTTTATTTTGATTTTGATTATTATTTTCCCCTTGAAAATTTTCATTATAAAAATTTTCTTTATCTTCATAAACTTGAACAGTTGTATTGCTTCCAGTACGATTTTCTAAAAGATTAACAAGACTTCCTGAATTCTCTGATAAAATTCTAAGGGCTTTATAATTTTCACAAAGTATTGATACTCTTGTTTCACCTCTATCAAAAACCAATTTTATTTGTAACTTTCCAAGTTCTTTAGGAGCAAGTTCTATTTCAAACTCATTTTTATTACTCATCAAAATTTTATTAACGATTTCTTCATTCGCTTTTGGATTGTTTATATTAATAACATCTCCAACTTTTACTTTAATAATATTATTATCTAATATATCTTTTTTAGGAATCAAAGATTCAAAATTTAATATATCATTCTTAACTTCTTCATTATTATTTTTAAATAAATTTTCAATATTTATATTATCCTTTTCTAAAAATTTATTAATATCAATATTATCATCTAAAATATCTTCAACTTTAATATCACTATTTAATAAATTCTCAATATTATTT